>Ga0209634_1000173_pt1 | contig 50697 bp, 56 predicted proteins | sample LinPmetageLP40_FD_184043 | JGI IMG/M metagenome (GOLD analysis project Ga0209634, IMG submission 184043) | Marine viral communities from the Pacific Ocean - LP-40 (SPAdes) (version 2) | ecosystem: Environmental > Aquatic > Marine > Oceanic | place: Pacific Ocean | collected 2010-08-26
GCCGCCGCCACCGCCGCTCCTGCTGCCCCCGCCGCGACCACCGGGCTGCGCAGGCCGGTATCGGGCGAGGTGCTGCGTTCGTTTTCGGACGGTATTGAAGGCATAGACATACGTGCCGCCGAGGGCACTGCCGTTCTGGCGGCCGCCGGGGGCTCCGTCGCCGCGATCACGCGGGACACCGATCAGGTACCGATCCTGGTGCTGCGCCATCCCGACGGTTTGCTGACGGTCTATGCGAACATCAAGGACATCCGTGTGTCCAAGGGCGATTCGATCACTGCGGGTCAGCGCGTCGCCAGTGTTGGTGGCGGCAATCCGGCGTTCCTGCACTTCGAGGTGCGGCGCGGCTTCGATGCGATCGACCCGGCCCCCTTGCTGCGCTGATCATCGCGAGACCCAAGCAAATTTGCGTGCGGGCGCTTTCATGTGCCCGCCTCAATGCGTAAGTAATGTCCGAAACGCAGACTGCGGGCCTGTCGAAAGGCCCCTTCGAGGGAGACTTACCATGCTCAACAACATTGGCCTGCCGGGCCTTCTTCTTATCGCCGTCGTCGTTCTTGTGCTATTCGGTCGGGGCAAGATTTCCTCGCTGATGGGCGAAGTCGGCAAGGGCATCACGTCCTTCAAGAAAGGCGTCGCGGACGGCTCGAAGGACGATGAACCCGATACCACGGCCACCACGTCCACTGCCGCCGATCCGGCGCTGGCAGACGGGACCGCCGCGCGCGACGTGACGCCGGAAGCGGCGAAGAAGGACAAGGTCTGATCGCGACCCAGGGGCGCTGACATGTTCGACATCGGCTGGAGCGAATTGCTGGTCATCGGCGTCGTCGCCCTAATCGTGGTGGGTCCGAAGGATCTGCCGCGCATGTTCCGTACGCTGGGTGAGTTCACCGGCAAGGCCCGAAAGATGGCCCGCGAATTCCAGACTGCGATGAATGACGCGGCCGAGGACAGCGGTGTGAAGGATATCGCGGGTGATTTGCGCAAAGCGGCCGATCCCAAGCAGTTCGGGCTTGATGCCATCAAGGACGCCACGGGCGAGTTGAGCGCCTGGAACCCCGACGAAGCCGATGGAACGGCCGCCAAGCCCGACGCGGGCCTGAGTCCGGACCGCGCCGCCGCGCGCGACAAGATCCAGGCGGCAACGGCCGCTCGTGCCGAGGCGCGCTTGGCAGCCGAAGCCGCCGAGATGTCGGACGAGCCGGATCTGGTGCCCGATCCCGCTGTGGCCGCGCCCAAGCAGGCCCCGCGTAAGCAGACCAAACCGAAACAGGCCGCTGCCAAGCCCGCCGCAGCGAAATCTGCCGCCCCAAAGGCGGCCGCGGCCCGCAAGCCCGCGGCGAAGAAGCCTTCTCCGGCCAAGTCGGAGGGTAAGGCATGAGCGAGATGGACGACAGCTCCGCCCCGCTGATCGAGCATCTGGCGGAGCTTCGGACCCGGCTGATCTGGTCCGTCGCGGCGTTCCTGATCGGTATGATCCTGTCTTTCATCGTGGCCGAGCAGATTCTGAAATTTCTGCTTTTGCCGATTGAAAATACCATGCGGTCGCTGGGCAACCCGAACCCGACGATGATCTATACCGCCCCTCAGGAGTATTTCTTTACCCTGATCCGCGTGTCGGTCGTGGGCGGGCTTATCCTGTCGTTTCCCGTCATCGCGCATCAGTTGTGGCGGTTCGTGGCACCCGGTCTCTACAAGCAGGAAAAGAATGCGTTCCTGCCGTTCCTGATTGCCTCACCCCTGTTGTTCGTCCTCGGCGCGGCCTTCGCGCATTTCGTGGTCGTGCCTTTGGCGATGCAGTTTTTCCTCGGGTTCGCGGATGCCGCGTCCCTTTTGGCCGCACTGGTGGCCGAAGGAGCCGACGGCGTCAGCGCGTCGGGCATCGGCATCGTGTTTCAGGGCAAGGTGAACGAGTCGCTCGACATCTCGCTCAAGATGATCGTGGCCTTTGGTCTGTGTTTTCAGCTTCCGGTCCTGCTGACGCTGATGGGCAAGGCGGGACTGGTCAGTTCCGCCGGACTGGCCGGTGTGCGCAAATATGCCGTGGTCGGCATCCTTTTGGTCGCAGCCCTCGTGACACCGCCCGACGTGGTGACGCAGCTGATCCTGTTCGTGGTGGTCTTCGGGCTTTACGAAATTTCGATCTGGCTGGTGCGTATGGTCGAACGGCAGCGTGAAAAGCGGATGCGCGAAGAAGGCCTGCTGGACGAGGACGAGACGTTTTGAGCGACGGGCAGGGTGATGCGCTGGATCGGATCGCCGCGGCGCTGGATCGTCTGGCGCCCGCGCCGTTCGCAGCGCCGGACTGGAGTGCATCGGCCTATGTCTGGGATACCGCTCCCGACCGCCTGTTGCCGGTGCCAAGTCCGAACCGCATCCCCCTGAACCTGCTGCTGGGTATCGACCGGGCGCGCGATACGCTTCTGGACAATACCCGGCGGTTCTCCGAGGGGTTGCCCGCCAACAATGCCCTGCTCTGGGGTGCGCGGGGAATGGGAAAATCAAGCCTTGTCAAGGCTGTCCACGGCGAACTTGAGGAAACTGGACTGAAACTGGTCGAGTTGCAGCGCGAGGATATCCAGACCGTCGGCAACCTGTTGCACGTGTTGCGCGATGTGCCGCACCGGTTCGTGCTGTATTGCGACGACCTGAGCTTCAGCCATGATGACGCGGCATACAAGTCGCTGAAAGCGGTGCTGGACGGCGGGATCGAAGGGCGGCCCGATAACGTGATCTTCTATGCCACGTCGAACCGTCGCCATCTGATGCCCCGCGACATGATCGAGAACGAGCGTGGATCGGCCATCAATCCGTCGGAAGCGGTCGAGGAGAAGGTATCGCTGTCCGACCGATTCGGCCTGTGGCTGGGATTTCACGCCTGCGATCAGGACGCCTATCTGGCAATGATCCGGGGCTATTGCGATGCTTACGGCGTGACCGTTTCGGACGCCGACCTGCGCGCCCAGGCGGTCGAATGGCAGGCGACGCGTGGGTCGCGTTCGGGACGGGTGGCCTGGCAATTCTTTGTCGATTTGGCGGGGAGACAGGGGATTTCTCTGTAACGTCCCATTCTCGCAGAGATAAAAATTTGCGAACCGTTCATATCATGGCTTTCATCTCGGCAGGATGCTGCATACCCTCCCTTCCCAAGACTCGACAAAGAGTCGCCAACCGGGAGAATACATATGAGAAAGTTTTTGCTGGCTACAGCCGCGACGCTGGCCACGACAGCCGCCTTCGCGGACGCGCACAGCCCCATCAAGCTTGGAGTCGTCCTGGGCTTTACGGGTCCGCTTGAATCACTGGCACCCGCTATGGCCGCCGGTGCCGAAATGGCGATGTCTGAAGTTTCGGATTCGGGCATGTTGCTGGATGGCGTCATGGTCGAGCCGGTGCGCGCCGACAGCACCTGCATCGACGCCGCTGCTGCCACATCGGCGACCGAGCGTCTGATCACCGGCGACGGTGTCGTGGGCATCGTGGGCGCCGATTGTTCGGGCGTCACGGGTGCCATGCTGTCGAACGTCGCCGTGCCGAACGGTATCGTGATGATCTCGCCCTCGGCCACCAGCCCCGGTCTGTCGACCGCCGAAGACAACGGATTGTTCTTCCGCACCGCGCCGTCGGATGCGCGTCAGGGCGTCATCATGACGGAAATCCTGATGGACAAGGGCATCGAGAGTGTCGCGCTGACCTATACCAACAACGACTACGGCAAGGGTCTGGCCGATGCGTTCCAGACCGCGTTCGAGGAAGCCGGTGGCGAGGTCACGATCTCGGCCGCGCACGAGGACGGCAAGGCGGATTACTCGGCCGAAGTCGGCGCGCTGGCCGCGGCCGGGGGCGACCGTCTGGTCGTCGCGGGCTATGTCGATCAGGGCGGTTCGGGCATCGTGCGCGCGTCCATCGACTCGGGTGCGTTCGACACCTTCCACTTCCCGGACGGCATGATTTCACAGGCGCTGGTCGATAATTTCGGCTCGGAGATCGACGGCTCGACCGGCCAGAACCCCGGAACCGACAGCCCCGGCGCGAAGCTTTATCAGGACATGGCCTCGGCTGCGGATTATGACGGCACCTCGCCGTTTTCGGCCGAAGCTTATGATGCCGCGGCCCTGATCCTGCTGGCCATGCAGGCGGCAGGGTCTACAGACCCGGCAGCCTATAAGGACAGTGTGATGGACGTCGCCAACGCCCCCGGCGAGCAGATCCTGCCCGGCGAATTGGCCAAGGGTCTGCAGATCCTCAAGGACGGCGGCGACATCGATTACGTCGGTGCCTCGGCTGTGGAACTGATCGGACCCGGTGAATCGGCGGGTAATTATCGTGAAGTCACCTTCGAGAATGGTGAGTTGGTGGTCGTAGGCTACCGCTGATCCTACTTTGACGCGATCGAACGGCCCCGGCACTCTGTCGGGGCTGTTTGTCTAATCGGGGGAACAGACATGATCGAGGTCACCGACCTGCATCGCCATTTCGGCGGCTTCCGGGCCGTGGACGGTGCGACGCTGCGGATCGAACCGGGCACGATCACCGGGCTGATAGGGCCGAACGGCGCGGGAAAAACAACACTTTTCAATGTGATAGCTGGCGTTCTTAAACCGACATCGGGTGCGGTCACGATGGCGGGCGAAGACATCAGCGGCCTGCCGCCGCACGAGCTGTTCCACAAGGGTCTGCTGCGGACATTCCAGATCGCCCATGAGTTCAGTTCGATGACGTGCCGCGAGAACCTGATGGTGGTGCCGGGCGACCAGTCCGGAGAGGGTCTGTGGAACACATGGTTCGGGCGCAAGCGCATCGCCGACGAGGAGCGCGCGTTGCGGGCAAAAGCGGACGAAGTGCTGGAGTTCTTGACGATCACACACCTTGCCGACCAACGGGCAGGCCAGATTTCTGGCGGGCAGAAGAAGCTGCTGGAGCTGGGCCGCACGATGATGGTCGAAGCGAAGATCGTTTTTCTGGACGAGGTCGGCGCGGGCGTGAACCGGACCCTGCTGAACACGATTGCCGATGCGATTCTGCGCCTGAACCAGGAACGGAACTACACGTTTGTCGTCATCGAACACGACATGGATTTCATCGGCCGGATCAGCGACCATGTCATCTGTATGGCTGAAGGGCACGTGCTGGCCGAAGGTTCGCTGGCCGAGATCAAGGCAAATGAACAGGTGATCGAGGCCTATCTGGGCACCGGCCTGAAGAACAAGGATCAGCTTGCCGGGGCCAGCGCATGACCAGGAACGACTGGCAGGACAGCCGCGGCAACAAGGACCGGTCGATCACCCGGCCCGGCGGCAGCTCCATGGAACAGGGCAGCGCGCCCGCCGACCGGGTCGAGACGACGAACGCCTTTCTGGTCGGCGACAGCATGACCGGCGGTTACGGGCAGGGGCCAGACATCCTGCACGATTGCACGATTGCCGTCGATCCGGGTGAAATCGCCGTGATCGTCGGTCCAAACGGCGCGGGCAAGTCCACCGGCATGAAGGCGGTGTTCGGAATGCTGAACCTGAGAAAGGGCAGCGTTCGGCTGGACGGGGAGGATATCACCGCCCTGTCGCCGCAGGACCGCGTTGTCCGGGGCATGGGGTTCGTGCCGCAGACGTCCAATATCTTCACCTCCATGACGGTCGAGGAAAACCTTGAGATGGGGGCTTTCATCCGGCGCGACGATTTCCGGCAAACGATGGAGCAGATCTACGACCTGTTTCCGATCCTGCGCGACAAGCGCCGTCAGCCCGCTGGCGAATTGTCTGGCGGCCAGCGTCAGCAGGTCGCCGTCGGGCGTGCCCTGATGACCAAGCCCAAAGTCCTTATGCTGGACGAGCCTACGGCAGGGGTCAGTCCCATTGTGATGGACGAATTGTTCGACCGTATCATCGAGGTCGCGCGTACCGGCATTCCGATCCTGATGGTCGAACAGAATGCCCGGCAGGCTTTGGAAATAGCGGATCGCGGGTATGTTCTGGTGCAGGGGCGGAATGCCCACACTGGCACGGGTGAAGAGCTTCTGGCTGACCCCGAAGTCCGCCGCAGCTTTCTTGGAGGATAAGATATGTCCCGATTTTTACACACGGCCGCGATTTTGACTGTGACCACGATGGCCACGATGGCCAGCGGAGCCAGCGACGATGCCTGGGACAATGCCGGTGTCGTCAACTGGGTCTGCACCTTTGCGTCCGCCCCGCGCAGCGCGCAGGTTCGGCTGACCGTGAATGACGAAAGCGGCGGGTTGCGCTCCGGGTCGGCGACGGTCACCACCTCGTCCGAGGAATTCCGCCTGCAAGGCGCGCTGACGAACGATACCGCGCGGTTCACCGATGGTATCTCCGGCCCGGTCATCCTGACGATCGAGCGCAGCGACGGATCGGCCCTGCTGGCCCCGGTCGCGCGCGGAACCTGCGTGCTGCGTTGACCGACCGCACCCCCTATCCGACTACTGAGGACACCTCCTGATGGAACCGCTCAACGCGCTGGTAAGCCTCGCGAACTTCGTCCTCATTCCGGCCACGGCATACGGCGCGCAACTGGCACTCGGCGCGCTTGGCGTCACGCTGATCTATGGCATCCTGCGGTTTTCCAATTTCGCCCATGGTGACACGATGGCCTTTGGGACGATGGCGGTGATCCTGACAACATGGGGGTTTCAGGCGATTGGAATTTCCGCCGGGCCTTTGCCCACGGCACTTCTGGCGCTTCCGATCGGGATCGCGGTGACGGGGCTGCTGCTGCTTGGCACGGACCGGGTGGTCTATAAATTCTACCGTACGAAAAAGGCCGTGCCGGTAACCTTCGTGATCGCCTCGCTGGGGGTGATGTTCGTGATGAACGGGCTTGTCCGCTTCATCATCGGGCCGGACGATCAGTTGTTTTCAGATGGCGCACGCTTTCTGATAACTGCGGGCGATTTCAAACGAATGACCGGTCTGGACGAGGGGATGGCAATCAAGACGACGCAGGTCATCACCGTTGTGGTGGCAGTGATCGTGGTCGCGATCCTGTTCTGGTTCCTGAACCGGACCCGCACTGGCAAGTCGATGCGCGCCTATTCCGACAACGAAGATCTGGCCCTGCTGTCGGGCATCAACCCCGAACGCGTGGTGATGTATACCTGGTTGATCGTGGCTGCCTTGGCGACGATTGCGGGCACGCTTTACGGTCTCGACAAAAGCTTCAAGCCGTTCACTTATTTCCAGCTTCTTCTGCCGATTTTCGCCTCGGCCATCGTTGGCGGCCTCGGCTCCCCGGTGGGGGCCATCGCAGGTGGATTCCTGATCGCATTCGCCGAAGTCACCATCACCTATCCGTTGAAAAAGGTGCTGGGCTATCTGATGCCAGAGGCGTTGGAGCCGGACGGCCTGATCCAGCTTCTGTCCACCGATTACAAGTTCGCGGTCAGCTTCGTTATCCTGATAATCGTGTTGCTGTTCCGGCCCACGGGTCTGTTTGCGGGGAAGTCGGTATGAGCAGCTATAACATCCGCGTGGTCGCCCTGTTTTCCCTCGTGGCGGTACTGTTCGTCGGGACCGGCTTCATCCAGTCGTGGAACGTCGCACTCACGATCTTCAATATGGGCCTGATCTCGGCGATCATGGCGCTCGGCGTCAATATGCAGTGGGGCTATGCCGGGCTGTTCAACGTCGGCATCATGGGGTTCGTGGCGCTTGGTGGTCTGGGCACTGTGCTGGTCTCGACGCCGCCGAATACCGAAGCCCTGGCAGCGGGCGGTCTACGCGTTGTCGGCGGCCTGGCCCTTGGCGCGGCAACGGTGATCGCGGCGATCATGGCATACCGGAGGCTGAAAACCTATCGCGGCTGGATCACGGCGGCGATCCTGCTGGTCGGCTTCTTCGTGTTCCGCGCGGTTCTGGACCCCGGCGTCGAAGCGGTCGAGGCGGTCAATCCGGCCAGTGCGGGCAACATCGGCGGACTTGGCCTGCCAGTGCTTCTCGCTTGGCCCGTCGGCGGTTTGCTGGCGGCAGGCGCGGCCTGGGTGATCGGCAAGACGGCTTTGGGCCTGCGGTCCGATTACCTGGCCATCGCAACGCTGGGCATCGCCGAAATCGTCATTGCCATCATGAAGAACGAGGATTGGCTGGCCCGCGGCGTCAAGAACGTCATCGGTCTGCCGCGCCCTGTTCCCTACGAAATCGACCTTCAGGCATCGTCAGGGTTCAGAAATTTCGCAACCGGGCTGGATGCCGATCCGGTTACTGCGTCGACCATTGCGGTCAAGCTGGCCTACGCGGGCCTGTTCGGCGTCGTGCTCCTGCTCCTGATCTGGCTCACGCAGGCTGCGCTCGCCTCTCCGTGGGGGCGGATGATGCGCGCCATACGCGACAACGAGGTGGCGGCCGAAGCGATGGGCAAGGACGTTACCGCCCGTCATCTGCAGATATTCATTCTTGGATCCGCCGTCGTAGGACTGGCGGGTGCGATGATGACGACGCTGGACGGGCAACTGACGCCCGGCACCTATCAGCCACTGCGCTATACCTTCCTGATCTGGGTGATGGTGATCGTCGGCGGGTCGGGCAACAACTGGGGCTCGGTGCTGGGCGGTTTTCTGATCTGGTGGCTCTGGGTTCAGGTCGAACCGCTGGGTGCGCTCCTGATGCAGGGGGTGACGGCGGGCATGGCCGATGGCTTCTGGCTCAAGGGGCATCTGCTGGCGTCGGTAGCACATATGCGTCTGCTGACGATGGGTGTCATCCTGTTACTGGTGCTACGATTCTCGCCGAAGGGCCTGCTGCCGGAGCGTTGATCCGCGCACAATGGCCATGACACAAAACGGTAACGGGCAATCTGAATGAGATGACCTAAGTATGAGGTTCGTTCAGATTCTGGAGGAGCCCCATGGCCGCCATTGCCCCAGCCCCGCTTGCCCCGTCCGAGGCGCTTTCGCTGTTCGAGCGCACGCGCCATCGCACGACCAACCTGACGGAACGCCTGCGTCCCGAAGACATGATGCTGCAATCTATGGAGGATGCCTCCCCCGCGAAATGGCATCTGGCGCATACCACGTGGTTCTTCGAGGAGTTCATCCTGAAGCCCCGTTTGCCCGATTATGTCAGCCCCGACGACCGCTTCGCCTTCCTGTTCAACAGCTATTATACGCAAGCCGGGCCGCGCCACGCCCGTGACCGGCGCGGCATGGTCAGCCGTCCGGATTGCGCCGAAGTCGCCGGATATCGCGCCCATGTCGATGAGGCACTGGCCGGGCTATTGTCGTCGAACCGTGATGATGCGGATGATATCGCCGGTCTGGTGGAACTGGGCTGCCATCATGAGATGCAGCACCAGGAACTGCTGGTTACCGACCTGCTGCACGGGCTTTCGTTCAACCCTCTTCTGCCCGCCTATCGCGACCCCGAGCCTCTGCCGGTGACGTCCGAAGTCCCGCTCACGTTCACGCGCCACGACGGCGGGCTGGTCGAGATCGGGCATGACGGGAAAGGCTTCGCCTACGACTGCGAACAGCCGCGCCACCCGGTCTTTGCACCCGCTTACGACATCGCCGACCGCCCTGTAACCAACCGCGACTGGATCGACTTCATGGAAGACGGCGGCTATGGCGACGCGCGCCACTGGCTGATGGAGGGACATGCGGTCGCCACCCGCGAAAGCTGGGAACATCCGCTTTACTGGTGGCAACAGGACGGCGAATGGTGGACGTTCACACTGCGCGGCGCGCAACCCTTGGCACTGGATGCGCCGGTCGTTCACGTCAGCTATTACGAGGCGGAGGCCTTCGCCCGCTGGGCAGGGGTGCGCTTGCCGACCGAAGTGGAACACGAGTTGGCGTTTCGCGACACGCCGATCAACGGTAATTTCCTTGATCACGGCCAGTTGCGCCCGATGCCGGGGCAGGGTGTCTGGGGCGACGTCTGGGAATGGACTGCCTCGCCCTTCACGCCCTATCCAGGGTTCCGCCCGCCTGAAGGCGCGCTAGGCGAATATAACGGTAAATTCATGGTCAACCAGATGGTCCTGCGCGGCGGGTCCTGTGCCACGGCCCGCGACCAGATGCGCCCGACCTACCGCACCTTCTTCTATCCCCACCAACGCTGGCAGATGATGGGCCTGAGATTGGCGCGGGACGTCTGATGAAGGATATTGCCAATTCCGAGCTTCTGGACGATGCGCTGGCCGGCCTGACCGCCCCGCAGAAACACCTTAGCCCCAAATGGTTCTATGACCGGCGCGGGTCCGAACTGTTCGAACAGATCACGCAGTTGCCGGAGTATTATCCGACCCGCACCGAGGCTTCGATCCTGCGCGCCAATGCCGACACGCTGGTGGACACAGTGCCCGACGGTGGTGCGCTGGTCGAACTGGGATCAGGCGCATCGGTCAAGACGCGGACTCTGCTGGATGCGGGGTCGCATTTCGCAAGTTACGTGCCCATCGACATTTCGGAAGACTTTCTGCTTGCGACCGCGAAGGACCTGCGCGCGCGCTATCCCCGGTTGGCGATCCATCCGGTCGTGGGCGATTTTACTGCACCCATCGATTTGCCGCATTCAATGGACGGAATTGCGAAGGTCGGGTTCTTCCCAGGTTCGACTATCGGCAATCTGGAGCCGGTTGACGCGATTTCCCTGTTGGCGCGGGCCCGTGACTGGAACGGCGTTTGCGGGTTCATTCTGGGTGCCGACCTGGTCAAACCGATCCCCGCCCTGATTGCCGCCTATGACGACACGCTAGGCGTGACGGCAGAATTCAACTTGAACATTCTCAGACGGTTGAACGCCGAAGTTCATGCGAATTTTGACATCGATGGCTTCATGCACCAAGCGCGGTGGTGTGAAAACCCGGCCCGGATCGAGATGCATCTGGTGTCGCGAAAGACGCAATCCGTCAGGCTCGACAGTCAGGTGATCACATTTGCCGAGGGTGAGACGATCCATACGGAAAGCTGTCGGAAATACACGCCGGATTCACTGTCGGATATGGCCGGAAAGGCAGGCTGGCAGGTTGAGACGATGTTGACCGACGATCGCGAACAATTCGCTGTCGCGGTACTGCGACCCGCCTAGACGATCATTCTGCCGCCTGCGCTGTCTCGGCCTCGATCGCCGCAGCACGCGCTTCGACCTGTTCGACGATGTGGTCAACCATCTGGTCGTTCGATAATTTGTGGTTCTGCTTGCCTGCCAGGTAAACCATGCCCGAACCATTGCCGCCGCCGGTGAAGCCGACGTCGGTCATCAGCGCCTCGCCCGGACCGTTGACGACGCAACCGATGATCGACAGCGACATCGGCGTCCTGATGTGTTCCAGCCGACGCTCCAGCTTTTCGACCGTCTTGATGACATCGAACCCCTGGCGCGCGCAGCTGGGGCAGCTGATGATATTGACGCCCCGATGCCGCAAACCCAGCGATTTCAGGATCTCGTAACCGACCTTCACCTCCTCCACAGGATCGGCGGAGAGCGAGACACGGATCGTGTCGCCGATCCCCATCCACAACAGGTTGCCCAGCCCGATGGCCGATTTGATCGTACCGGAGACCAGCCCCCCGGCCTCTGTGATGCCAAGATGGATGGGGGCATCGGTCTGCTCGGCCAGCCCCTGATAGGCGGCGGCGGCCATGAAGACGTCGGACGCCTTGCAGCTGATCTTGTAGTTGCGGAAGTCGTTGTCTTCCAGGATGCGAATATGGTCCAGCCCGCTTTCGATCATCGCGTCGGGGCAGGGTTCGCCGTACTTGTCAAGAAGATGCTTCTCAAGCGAACCGGCATTGACGCCGATGCGGATGCTGCAACCGTGATCGCGCGCGGCGGCGATTACCTCGCGCACACGGGCGGCATCGCCGATGTTGCCGGGGTTGATCCGCAGGCATGCGGCCCCGGCTTCGGCGGCTTCGATACCGCGGCGATAATGGAAGTGGATGTCGGCCACGATGGGCACCGTCACTTCGGCAACGATGTCCTTCAATGCTTTCGAAGATGCCTCGTCCGGGACCGAGATGCGGACGATATCGGCCCCGGCATCGGCGGCGGCCTGAACCTGTGCGATTGTGCCAGCGACATCCGTGGTCAACGTATTGGTCATCGTCTGCACGGTGATCGGGGCATCACCGCCGACAGGCACGTTGCCGACCATGATCTGACGGCTCTTGCGGCGGTCGATCTGGCGCCAGGGACGAATGGAATGAAGGGTGTCGGACACGGGCAGGGACCTCAGGTCGCAGAATTCGTGTCACAGGTAATATCTGGGCGCAGAGGGCGCAACCGGCACCCCCTATGCCGCACCATCATTCGACGGGCGCGGCCACCAGATCGGGACCACCGGGCAGGGCCGGATCGACCTCCAGCTCGGCGACGACGCGGGCCAGGTCGCTGTCGTCTTCAAGGTTGGCGACGGTGTAGTTGTCGCGCACCGATGCGGCGTCGAGCGCGACATTCGACACGACCTGCGGGCCGGGGGCGACGGGGCCGAACGTCTGCCCCGCGACGGACAGGTACAGCGCGCCGGAATTACCGGTCCGAAGGGTGGCCGGGGCTTCGGCCACAGGGACTTCGTAGGTGTCGCCGGGGTCCAGAATCTTCTCGAACAGCGTATCGCCGTCCGCAGACCGGACACGCACCCAAGCCGAGCGCACGGCCACAAGGACCACTGCATCGGGGGCATCTGCCAGGACACGCGGAGTCACGGGGCCAGACAAGGCATCGGGGGCTTCACCGCTCATGGCTTCGATGAGGGCAGCGTTGATTGAGGCGTTGATCACCTCGGAACTCGCGTCCGGGCCATCAAGGCCGGAGCGTTCGGCCGCGGCCAGCGCACCGAAGCTGCCGGGTGAAATGGTCGAAATCGGCGCGTCGCGGGCCGTCATGATCGGCACGTCCAGCGCCTGCGGCCGATACAACCGCGCCAGCGCGTCCTGCGACTGAGCGGGAACGCCGGTATCTTCCGGAGCGGACAGTTGCAGCGTAGCGGGGGCCAGGGGGTCAAGTTCAGCGATCAGTTCGGGTGCCTGTTCGACAGGCGCAACCTGCACACGCTGGATTTCCTGCACCACGGTCCAGCCACCATACCCCAGTCCGCCGGCCAGCGCGACCAGCACGGCAAGCGAACCCAGCGCGCCCGGTTCGAACCCGGCGAAGACCGGACGAGACTTGTTGGCAAAGAGATTGCCCGAGCCCATCAGCGGATCCATCGCGACGACCGGCTTGGTCCGGGTGCCGACGTTGAAGGCTTTGGCCTTGGCAATCGGCTGGTCGAAAATGGCCTGCCGGCGCGACACTTCCGATTCCATCGGTTTCAGGGCCGAGAAGCCGCCGAACCCCGATTCCTCGCAAAAGCGGGCGAAAACGATCTCGGGTTCCAGGTCCAGATAACGCGCGTAGCTGCGCACATAGCCTGCGACGAACGACAGCGAATCGAAAGCCGACAGGTCGGTATTTTCGATGGCGGCGATGTAACTGGCCTTGATGCGCAATTCGCGCTGAACATCCATCAGCGACTTTCCCTGCGTGGCTCGTTCGCCCCGCATTTCATCGCCTAGACGCAACTCGAAACTGTCGTAACCCCGCGACGGATTGTCGACTCTTGATAGAAACTTGCTCTTTCGGCCAAACATATGGGCCTGCCCCGCAATCTCTGGACGCGCCTCATTAACGTGCGCGTTTCCGCTTATGATTTAGACCCCGACTCCCCATCGGAGATCTACTGCACGCTTAGGCTACCAGAAAATAAGGCACAATGCACGATAATGCTTATCCTGCGGCTTGAGCGCGATTCAGCGCACAATGCGACCAGAGATCGTCCATTGCGCAGACCAATGCATCCATCATGGGCGGCGTATGAACCGGCGACGGCGTGAACCGCAGACGTTCGGTGCCGCGCGGCACGGTTGGAAAGTTGATCGGCTGGCAATAGACCCCGTGATCCGACAGCAGCCGGTCCGAAATCATCTTGCATTTGATCGGATCGCCGACATGCACGGGCACGATATGGCTACCGTGGTCGATGATCGGCAGGCCCAGCCCGCGCAGGCGCAGCTTCAGCACGGCGGCACGTTCCTGGTGCAGGTCGCGCAGGGCCTGATCGGTTTTCAGGTGCGCGACGCTGGCGGCGGCACCGGCGGCGATGGCCGGTGGCAGCGAGGTTGTGAAGATAAAGCCCGGCGCATAGGACCGCACCGCATCGCACATCTTGGCCGAGGCGGCGATATAGCCGCCCATCACGCCATAGGCCTTGGCCAATGTGCCGTTGATAATGTCGATTCGGTGCATCAGCCCGTCACGTTCGCACACACCCGCGCCCCGGCGACCGTACATTCCTACGGCATGCACCTCGTCAATATAGGTCAGCGCGCCGAATTCGTCGGCCAGATCGCAAATCTCGGCAATTGGACCGAAATCGCCGTCCATCGAATAAATCGATTCGAAGGCGATCAGCTTTGGCGCGGCAGGGTCGTCGGCGGCCAGCAATTCGCGCAGATGCGATACGTCGTTGTGTCGGAAGATGCGTTTCTGTCCGCCATTGCGACGCACGCCTTCGATCATCGAGGCATGGTTCAGCGCATCGGAATAGATGATCAGTCCCGGAAAGAGCCTGGGCAATGTCGACAGCGTGGCGTCGTTCGCGATGTAGGCCGAGGTGAAAACCAGCGCGGCTTCCTTGCCGTGCAGGTCGGACAGCTCGGCCTCCAGTTCTTTGTGATAAACTGTCGTGCCGGAAATGTTGCGCGTGCCGCCCGACCCGGCACCTGTCGCCTTCAATGCATCGTGCATCGCCGACAGGACGACGGGGTGCTGGCCCATGCCCAGATAATCGTTGCCGCACCAAACGGTTATATCCTGTTCCGACCCGTCGGCGCGGGTCCAGACGGCATGGGGGAACTGACCGCGGCGGCGTTCGATATCGATGAACGTCCGGTACCGGCCTTCGTCGTGGAGCGCCTTCAGCGCGCGATCCAGAGCGAAATCGTATCCCGAGGGTGCCGTCTTTTCCGTCATGCGCTTCGGTTCCTTTGCCGTGGGGCCGTCTTTTGTCGGATGTTAAAGGGCGTATCACCCGATGCCTAGCGTCTACGACAAGGTGCGGCCTTGATATAGATCACAGATTGTCGCGCAAAGGTTATCGGCTGACGGCGACTTCACAATCGCGCGCACCCTTGGCAGCACAACTGGCTGTTGCAGCCGCTCCGCCATCGCCCAGACCCCATGCGCCGGTCGCCGCGCTGATCGCCAGGGCGGCATTCGCTCCCGCGCGGCGGAAATCGCGTCCCTTCACGATGCGCGAGGCATCCTGGCTGAGCGTCAGGGGACGACCGGGCTGGTATCGGCGAGGATAGATTTCGGCCACCAGAACGCAGCTGGCGCCGCAGCCGGACAAGGCGGCGGCACGGGCATCCTCGATGGAATGGAAGTTGAAGGCCCCCCGTGTCTGAGCGGACTGCAACCCCTCGGCGGGGCTGGCGGCAAGGGCGCCGTAATATTTCAGCTCTGCGACCTTCGGCATCTTCTGAAGCGTGGCAAGGTCTGCTGCGGACAGGAATGGTTGCCGAGTGATGACGATCTGCGAGTTGCGTGTGGAAAACAGCATCCGTTTGGCGGTGGCCTGATCGGGAACCTGTTGCGCGACCGCAGGCAGAGCGGCAGGCAGGGAAAGCGTCAGCAGGGCAATCAGGGTCGCGCGGATCATGTCGGGCCTCGTGAATTGGCAGGGTCCGGTGCTTCTAGCGCGGGACGTCGCCTCTGGACAGCCCCCGAAACCCGGCGCACCCTTGGCGCGAACTGTGCCGGAGGCCCCATGACCGATCCCATTCCCGCCATCCTCGACCGTATCGATGCCGACCAGTCCCGCGCGCAGGACCGACTGAAGGAGCTTTTGCGTATCCCCTCGATCTCGACGGATCCCGAACATGACGACGATTGCGAGACCGCCGCCGACTGGCTGGTGGCGGAGCTGACGCATCTGGGCTTCGACGCCAGCAAACGAACCACACCGGGGCATCCGATGGTCGTGGCGCATGGCGGGGCAGGCGATCGTCATGTTCTGTTCTATGGCCATTACGACGTGCAGCCGGTCGATCCGCTGTCCTTGTGGAACCGCGACCCCTTCGACCCGGCCATAGACCAGACGCCGCGCGGCCCGGTCATCCGGGGGCGGGGGGCCAGCGACGACAAGGGCCAGTTGATGACGTTTCTGGAAGCCTGCCGTGCCTGGAAAGACGAAACCGGCGGACTGCCCTGCCGCATTACCATCTTGTTCGAGGGAGAGGAGGAATCGGGTTCGCCTTCGCTTGTCCCGTTTCTCAAGGCCAACAAGGAGGAGCTGACCGCCGAACTGGCGCTGATCTGCGACAGCGGCCTCTACGACGACCGCGTGCCTGCCATCGTCACCACACTGCGCGGGCTTCTTGGCGAGGAATTGACGATTACGGGTCCCGACCGCGATCTGCATTCCGGCATCTACGGCGGTCCGGCGATGAACCCGGCACGCGTATTGACGCGCATCCTGGGCAATCTGCATGACGATCAGGGCCGAGTTGCGATTCCGGGATTTTACGACGGCGTGGGCGAGCCGCCGAGTCAGGTCAAGCAGGGTTGGAAAGACCTTGGCTTCTCGACCGAAGCTTTCCTGGGAGACATCGGCCTGTCGCATCCGGCGGGCGAGGTCGGGCGCACGGGACTGGAACAGCTCTGGTCGCGGCCCACAGCGGAAATCAACGGCATTTCGGCGGGATATACCGGTGCCGGTTTCAAGACCGTCCTGCCCTCTGCGGCGACGGCCAAGGTCAGCTTCCGTCTGGTCGGCGGGCAGGACCCTCTGCGTCTGCGCGAGGCGTTCCGCGATTGGGTGATCGCGCAGATGCCGCCCGATTGCCACGTCACCTTCAAGGACCATGGAGCCGCGCCCGCATCGACCATGGCGACAGACAGCCCGATCTTTGCCGCCACGCAGCTGGCCCTGACCGAGGAATGGGGCCATCAGGCGGCCTTCGTCGGTGCCGGTGGGTCGATTCCAATCGCGGGTTATTTTCAGCAGGTGCTGGGAATGGAATCCTTGTTGACCGGCTTTGCCAGGGACGATGACGCGATACATTCTCCGAACGAGAAATACGACGTCCAGAGTTTCCACAAGGGCATCCGAAGCTGGGCGCGGGTGCTGGGCCGGATCGCCTGATCCGGGACTACCGCCTGAGAAGAACGCGACCTCACGGACTGCCGATGCACTGGTCGTCATTGGTGCCGCGAAGAAAGTGACGCTTGCAGCGGTTGCGAAAACCCGCCTCAAGAAGCGATTTTTGCCCGGCAGAAGCGACGGGATGGGTGGGAATGGCCTTCAGGCCTCCGCCGTGTCCGATTGCCGTGCGGCCACCGCCAGCGCAAGGCATCCGCCCGCGATGGCCCAGTTCTTGACGAAGATCGACATCTGCCACGGATCGTCCGGGATCAGATGAAAGAGACTGGTCAGGGCAGAATACGCCGCCAGCGACAAGGCCACCGGCACCACTCGCCAGCCCGCGAACAGGGCCGCCGCTGCTGCCGCGTTATAGATCAGCGCGGGCCAGACAAACGCGCCGGGCAGGCCCAGACCGCGCAGCAGCCCCGCCGCCGCCTCGGGTTCGGCCGCCTTCTGCACGGCACCGGCGGCAAACAGCGCGCCGATCAGGACGCGCCCGACAATCATAGCAGGCCGGGTCCATGTCACAGCGCGCGCCAGCCGATGTCGCGGCGGCAAAACCCCTCCGGCCAATCCACCGCATCGACCACCGCATAAGCCCGGTCGCGCGCGTCCGACAGATCATCGCCTCGTGTGGTCACTCCCAGCACGCGTCCGCCATTGGCCACCATGCGTCCGTCGGCCAGCGCGGTTCCGGCGTGGAACACCATGTTGCGACTGTCGGCGGGCAGGGCGTCCAGCCCGCCGATTGCCGTTCCCTTGGCATAGGCACCGGGATAGCCTTGGGCTGCCATCACGATGCAGATCGCGTGATCGTCGGCCCAATGCACCTGCGCGCCGTCCAACCGGCCCTCGGCGCAGGCCAGCAACAGGTCCAGCACCTGACCGCCAAGGCGCATCATCAGGCACTGGCACTCCGGGTCGCCGAAACGGACGTTGTATTCAACCAGGCTGGGTGCGCCATCCTCGATCATCAAGCCGACGAACAGGACGCCGCGCATCGGCGTGCCGCGCCGGACCATCTCGATCATCGTCGGACGCACGATTTCATCGAGCGCGCGGGCCTCGACCTGTGGCGTCATGACCGGGGCCGGGGAATAGGCGCCCATGCCGCCGGTGTTCGGCCCGGTGTCGCCGTCGCCGACCCGCTTGTGGTCCTGCGCGGTGCCGAAAGGCAGGACCGTTTCGCCGTTTACAAGGCAGAAAAAACTGGCCTCTTCGCCGCGCAGGAAGGCTTCTATCACCACCTCGGCCTTGCCGTGGACGCCGCCGAAGATATCGGTCAATGCGCCCTCTGCCTCCTCGATGGTGGCAGCGACGGTGACGCCTTTGCCAGCGGCTAGCCCATCGGCCTTGATGACGATGGGGAGCGGTTGATCCGCCAGATAGGCCCGGGCCGCCTCCAGATCGTCGAACCGGCCATAGGCTGCGGTGGGCGCATTCACGGCGGCGCAGATTTCCTTGGTGAAGGCCTTTGACGCCTCCAGTTTCGCTGCCGCCGCCGACGGCCCGAACACCGCGATTCCTGCGGCAGTCAGAGCATCCGACACGCCCGCCGCCAGCGGCGCTTCCGGCCCGACGATCACGAAATCCACGCTTTCTTCATCGGCAAAGGTGGCGACGGCGGACCCGTCCAGAATGTCCAGTGCGGCACATTCCGCGATCTGGGCTATCCCCGCGTTGCCCGGGGCCACGATCAGGCGGTCGCACTTGGGGTTCTGCAAAACCGCCCAGGCCAGCGCATGTTCGCGCCCGCCACTGCCGAGGATCAGAATGTTCATGACGCGCCCCTTCGTATCCGACAGGGGCGGTGTAGGGTTGGCACGGCACGAGGACAAGCGCGCCGGTATGGTGACCGCTGACCTGGCGCGCTAGAACCGCCAAATGGACGATCTGATCGACGATTCCGGCCCCGCGCCACGCCGCAACGAAGCGGAATACACCGTTTCCGAAATCTCGGGCGCGGTGAAGCGCACGCTGGAGGACAGCTTCGGGCGCATCCGCGTGCGCGGCGAGATCGGGCGCATCTTCCGGGCGCGGTCCGGGCACCTCTACTACGATATCAAGGATGACCGGAACGTGCTGGCCTGCACCACGTGGAAGGGCCAGATAAGTCAGCTTTCGGTGGAACCGGAAGAAGGCATGGAGGTTATCGTCACCGGCAAGCTGTCGGGCTTCGGCGCGCAATCGAAATACAACCTGAACGTCGACGCGATGGAGGTCGCGGGCGCTGGCGCGCTGATGGCGATGCTGGAAAAACGGCGCCTGGCGCTGGCCGCCGAGGGGCTGTTCGAGCCGTCGCGCAAACGGCCGATCCCATTTCTGCCGGGCGTGATCGGCGTCATCACCTCGCCGCAGGGTGCGGTGATCCGCGACATCCTGCATCGGTTGCGTGAGCGGTTTCCGCGCCATGTTCTGATCTGGCCGGTGGCGGTGCAGGGCAAGGCATCGGCCCCTGAAATTGCCAATGCCATCCGCGGGTTCAACGCGCTGACCCTGGATGGCGCGATCCCGAGGCCCGATCTTCTGATCGTCGCGCGTGGCGGTGGCTCGATCGAGGATCTCTGGGGCTTCAACGAGGAAATCGTGGTCCGCGCGGCCGCCGACAGCGCGATCCCCCTGATTTCCGCCGTTGGACACGAAACGGACACTACGCTGATCGACCATGCTGCCGACCGGCGTGCGCCGACGCCAACCGCTGCCGCCGAAATGGCGGTGCCGGTGCGGTTGGACCTGATGGCGCATGTCGACGGTCTGGGGATGCGTCAGATGCGGGCGGCGCGAGCCTTGGTGGCGGCGCGGGGACAGCGGCTGACCGACCTGTCGCGTGGCCTGCCTCGGCCCGAGGCGCTGCTGGCCAGTGCGCGGCAGCGGCTGGATCTGGCCACCGACCGTTTACCCGCCGCCCTGCGCGCGCGGACGGACCGGGCCCGCGTCGCCCTGTCGCGGTTGGAAGGCCGCATCACGCCCGCCGCGCTGACCGGCACGGTGGCCGAGCGGCGGCGCAGGTTGGCCGAAATATCGATGCGGCTGGCACAGGCGCTGCCCCGCGCACAGGCCGCGAAGCGCCGCGATCTCGATCGCTGGGCGACTGCGCTGCGATCCGCCCCGCTGCTGCGACAGGTGCGACAAGGCGAGACGCGGTTGCAGGCTCTTGTGTCACGATTCGTGACGACGGCCACGACGCGTCAGACCCGTGCGCGGGATCGGCTGGAAGCGCTGGATCGCATGCGTCTTTCGCTGGGCTACGAGCGCACACTGGAACGTGGCTTTGCGGTCATCCGCGCTGGCGATGAGATCGTCACCGACGCCGCCGCTGCCCGCAACAAGCCGACATTGAGGATCGAGTTCGCAGGCAAGCAGACAGTCGATGTGGCGACCGGCGAGTCGCGTGCAAAACCCCGTGCGAAGCAGACGCCCCCGGACCAGGGCAAGCTGTTTTAGGCTCCCGCTGTCCTCTTGGTGGAAATATCCCGGGGAGTGCGAGGGGCGGCGCCCCTCGTTCCGCCACCCGAGAATCAAGAATCCGGCGCGACCAGCCCAAGTCCGCGCAGATAAATTCCGATCCCGGCCTCCAGCAGATCCTCGGGCGGGAAGGGGGCGTTGCCGCCGGGATTGCCACGCGCGAACAGCTCCACCACGCCGTGCGACATAGCCCAGATGTGCGAAGAGAACATCGTCGCGGGCGGGCGGCGGTCTTCGGGGATGTGCTGCGACAGCTCTTCGGCGGCTTTCTCCAGAATGCCACGCGATCGGCCGACGGCGCGCGACAATTCGGGCGTGGCATGGCGGGACAGGCCGGATTCGAACATCGCCATATAGTGGCCCGGATACTTGCGCGCAAAGGCCAGATAGGCGCGGCCCGTCGCCTCGAACGCCGCCAGGGCCGAGGGCTGGCCATCCTTGTAGGCGAAGTCCATCAGGTCGCCGAAAATCTCGTGCCCCTGTAACGCGCATTCGATGATTAGCTGTTCGCGACCCTCGAAATGCCGATAGACTGCCGCCGGGGTGACGCCCGCCTGCTTGGCCGCCTCGGACAGAGTGAACCCGGTCGGTCCTTTTTCGGTAATCAACGACAACGCGGCATCGACCAGCGCCTGCCGCAGGTTACCATGATGATAGCCGCGTTTAGGCACCGTTCAGCCAAAGCTCAGGCCGACCGGCGATCTTGTCGTCGATCCTGAGCGCCTTGTCGTCGCGTCCGGCATAATCCACCTGTATCAGCACGCTGCGGATCGCGTTCAGGCGGGCGCGACGTTTGTCGTCGGAGCGCACGACGGTCCATGGTGCGGTGTCGGTGTGGGTGCGCTCAAACGTCTCGGCGATTGCATCGGTATAGGCGTCCCACCTGGCCAGTCCCTTGACGTCGATCATCGACAGCTTCCATTGCTTCAGGCGATCCTCCTCGCGCGCGAGGAACCGGCGCAACTGCTCGGCGCGTCCGACATTCAGCCACAGCTTCACCAGTGTGATGCCATCCTGGGTCAGCATCGCTTCGAAATCGGGAGCCTGGTCGAAGAACGTCTCGCGCTGCGCGTCGGTGCAAAAGCCGAAGACCTTTTCCACGACGGCACGATTATACCACGAGCGGTCGAACAGGACCATTTCACCCGCCGTCGGCAGATGTTCGACATAGCGTTGGAAATACCATTGCCCGGCCTCGGTTTCCGACGGTTTAGACAGGGCGACGGTGCGGGCGACGCGGGGGTTCAGGTTTTGGCGGAAGCGTTTGATCGTGCCGCCCTTACCGGCGGCATCCCTGCCTTCGAACACGACAATGACCCGCGCGCCGCTGTCGCGCACCCAGGCCTGACACTTGACCAGTTCGATCTGAAGCGCATCGAGCTGATCTTCATAGTCGTCCTTGTCCATCCATTCATCATACGGAAAATCGTCGGTCAGGATGTCCTTCTTGTCCGCTTTTTCAATGGCCTTGCGGATATCCTTCGGGGCCTCGTCTTCGAAGAACCTGGTTATGGCGGCGTCGAAGGGTTTGGACATACGGAACTCCTTTCCCGAGACATAGCGTGTGCCGCAACGGCGCGACAGTGGGTCTGCCTTCACGGACCCGCAATACTGCAGTGGCAGAGACAAAGCGTCAGCTGCGGGCGGCGGCGCGGTCGATGGCGGCGACGACCGCTTCGGGGTCGGCGTGGTGCGGCATGTGGCCGATGCCGTCCAGAAGGGTCAGGTTGCCGTTCGGAAGCATGTCGATCAGGACATTCGCATGAATGTCGACGGGAACGATGGTGTCGGCGGTGCCATGCACCATCTCGACCGGCAGAGACAGGTCGCGATAGCGACGTTCCATCGCGAGGACGTGGGGTTTCAACCCGTTCACCTGCCGCGCATTGGACCGCAGACCGTCGCGCCGCAGGATCAGTTGCGCGCCGACATGGGCGAAATACCCGTCGGGCATGGCATCGGGCGCAAAGATGCCTTCGGTAATGGAGCGCAGCCGGTCGATACTTACGGTGGCGGTCAGAAGGGGCACGGCGAGGGCGCCGCCCGGAGCGGAGGCATTGAGGGCATAAAGCGGTCCGAGGCCACCTTTCCAGCGGTTCGACGCGGCAGCCAGCAGGATCAGGGCGCGCGCAGGTTGGTCCAGACCCCAGGCCAGTGCGACGGTTCCGCCGAAGCTGTGTCCCAGCACCAGCGGCGCACGCCCATCGCCTTTCAGCGTGCCGATCTTGGCATAGGCCGTGGCCAGCAGGGCGGCCTGCTCGGCCGGGGATTCCGCTTCGGAGCTGAACACGGCGGCGTATCTCGGATCGGTATGGCCGGTATAGCCCAGACCGGGGCGGTCGAAGGCGATGCACCGATAGCGGTCCGACAACCGGTCGATCATGTCAAAGGTGAATTCCCGTGAACTGCCGGATGCCCCATGGATCAGGATCAAATCCGGGCCAACGCCACGCACAACCGCGTGGACAGGGACCGAATTGCCGTTGAACGTCACGTCCAGAATTTCACCCTCGGGGGGAAATGCGGCTTCGAAACGGGCTTCGCGCGCGGCGGCCCGGCGCTCCAGCGCAGTGCCTCCGAGTTTCGCGGCAAGGGTCACCACCCCGCCCTTAACGGCCAATCTGCGAGATATCATAATGCGTGGTCTGGTAAATCTGGTTGATCCAGTTGCCATATAGAAGGTGCGCGTGACTTCTCCAGCGATTGAGCGGTTTACGTCGCGGATCGTCGTTCGGGTAGTAATGCCCCGGCACGTTGATCGGCGTGCCCATGGCGACGTCGCGTTCGTACTCGGTCTGCAAAGTGTCGCTGTCGTATTCGAAGTGATTGAAGATATGCACGGCGCGGTGGGCGGTATCCTCGATCAGACAGGGACCGGTTTCCTCGGACCCCAGCAGCACCTTCATGCCCGCCGCCTCGACCTCGTCGCGGCGCACTTCGGTCCAGCGCGACACCGGGATCACGCATTCGTCGGAAAACCCGCGCAGATAGGGCGACGACGGGTCTTCGTTCGACACACGGAAGCAGCCGAAAGCCTTGCGGTCCAGCATGTGTTTTTCAACCCCATGGAAGTGCCACGCCATCGCCATGCCGCCCCAGCAGACGCCAAAGGTGGAATGCACGTTGGTCTGGGTCCAGTCCATGATCTGCCGCAGCTCGTCCCAATAGGTGACCTCTTCGAACGGCAGATGTTCGATGGGTGCGCCGGTGATGACCAGACCGTCGAATTTCTCGTGCTTCACGTCCTGAAAGGTCCGGTAGAATTCCTCCATATGGGCGGGGGACGTATGACGCGACTGGTGTTCGGTCATGCGGATCAGGGTCAGATCGATCTGCAACGGCGTCGCGCCGATCAGCCGGGCAAACTGCGTTTCGGTCGTGATCTTCATCGGCATCAGGTTCAGCAGGCCAATCCGCAGCGGACGGATGTCCTGATGCGTGGCCGCATCTTCCGACAGGACCATTACGCCTTCGTCGTCGAGCACGTCATAGGCGGGCAGGTCGCGGGGCAGGGTGATGGGCATGGGTCGATCTGTGTCCGAAGGTCAGGAATAGACGGTGGGGAGGGGCAGAGTTAGGTTCGCCCGCGCCGTTTGCCAATGGCTTCGGCCACAAGCGCGGTCACATCGCTGGCATCCCGCGTTGTCGCCACGTCGGCGGCGGCCACCGTCACGCCCCAGTTGCGCGCCATCGCGGCGTATCGCGGATGTCGTGCCATGATGGCGTCGCGATAGGTCGCGGTGGCGAATTCATTGGGGTCGACATCCTCGCCCCCGTGGCTTGCCCATTTTTCGTTCAGGAATTCCGGGCGATAGCACATCGGCTTGGGGTCGCCGGCAAACCGCGCGACCAGCGTTTCGACGTGATCGGGCGTGCCTTCGATCCAGACGGGCAGGGAATTCGTGGCCAAAGTCGCCATCACCGGATCTTCCGGGTCTTCGGGGTCGATGACTTCGCAGATTGACCCGCCGGTATCGCAGACGAAATTGTCATAGCCATAGATGTCGCGCGCCCGTTCGATGAAGAACGGCGTATCCAGCAGGGCGTTCACTTCGGCCCGGTGATGCAATTCCTGCCGCCGCGCGTATTCGTCGAAAGGCAGGCCGCCCTTGGCCGGATCGCCGGGTTGGCCCAGAAATGTCGCCAGCGGACTCAGGTTCCCGAAGGTGATGTTCGATCCGATATAGATGCTGTCGGTACGCAGAAGCTTGGCCAGAAACGGCTCCCGCATGGCGTGACGCTTGAGGTTGTCGTTGATGTGCTCGCCCATATAGGCGGTGCCGATGCGGTAATCGATGGAATAATGAAACCAATCCCCGTTGCCGCGCAGGATTTGCGACAGATGGGTCTTCCCCAGCCCGGACATGCCGAAGAAGGTGATGCGCTTGTCGGGGGCCTGCCGCCAGGCCTGCGGGCTGTCGTAAATCATCGCCGTGACGTAGCGCGCGCCCGCAATCGGTGCAACAGGCGGCCATCCATGATCAGAAGGCCAAGCGCCAGCAGGGCAAACCCGGCATAGACGTTGGGTGACAGAACCTCGCCGCGCACCCAGGCACCCAGAAGGATGGCGACAGGTGCGACCATCAGGGTGCAGAGCATGGTATTGCCACTGCCGGCGATGGCCAGCACGCGGAAATACAGCAGATAGGCGACTGCCGTGGCGATCACCGCGTAATAGGCGATGGCCAGGATCGTATCGGTCTGCTGCGGCATAACCGGTCCGTCAATCCACAGTGCCGCCGGGATCATCACCAGACTGGAGCCGGTCAGCATTCCGGCTGCCGAAACCTGTGGCGCAAGGCCGCGCAGGTTCACTCGCGCCCAGACGCCCGCGAGGGCATAGCAGACCGTGCCCGCCACGACCGCCAGCTGCGCCGCCGAGCGGATGTCGAAATTAGCGAGATTCTCCAGTCCGATAGCCGTCGCAACGCCCAGAAACCCAAGACTCACGCCGATGGACCGACGCACCGTCAGACGCTCGTCGGCAAGGAAGATCGCCGCGGCCAGAACGCCGAACACCGCTGTGCCCGCGTTCAGGATCGAGGTCAGCCCGGTTTCGATATGCAACTGACCCCAGGCCATCAGGCTGAACGGCAGGACGTTATTGAGCAGCCCCATCATCAGCAGGGCGCCCCAGATTTTCGGATCGCGCGGCACCGGCAGGCGACGGACCGCGACATAGACCCAGAGGACCAGTGCCGCGATGCCCACGCGGAAGGCGACCGTGGTGACGAAGGGGATTTCGTCCAGCGTGATGCGGACGGCCAGAAAACTGCCGCCCCAGATGAAGGACAGCAGGATCAGTTCGACCCAGGCCCGACTGGACAGGGTGGGACTGGACAGGGTGAAGGGGGCATTGGTCATCACCGCCATCGCTACTGCTGCACGATCACCTGCACCACCCGGAACATGCACCAAACGCAAAGCGCCCCGTCGCGGGGACGGGGCGCTTCGGTCGTCAGGTGGTGCGGAAGGATCAGAAGCTGTAACCGACCCTGAAGCCGACGCCGATGACGGAGTTGTCGGTGAAGTTTGCGCGCGCAGTGTCGGGTGTGCCGGTTTCCGGCCGGGCGTCGCCCAGCGCAGTATAGCGAATGCCACCGGACAGCTTGACCTGATCGGTGACGAGGTAAGACGCACCGATGGCAATCGATTTTGACCCGTTGACCGGGGACAACGGTGAGACCAGATCGTCATCGCCCTTGGTGGCGTATCCCAAGGTTAGGGACGCCGAGAACCGGTCCGTGATGCGGCGACCGACCCCGATTTCGAAATCGGTCGAGTTCTCGATCGTGGTCAAGCTGGTATTCTGGATTGCCGGATCTACAGCCGCATCGAAGAACGTCGGTGAAACAATGGTTTCATCGTACTTCGCGTAGCGGATGGAACCGAATACCAGCGTATCCTTTGCAACGCCGGTCTGGAATTCTAGGTTCAGTGACTCCGGTGAGCGAATGTCCGTTTTGCTGCGCACCTGACCACCTGGCGCGAGAGCGGATGTCTCTACAGTGTCGAGTTCGTGATCGATCTGGGAATTGTAAGTCAGCGCGACGCGCAGGGCGATCTCGGGCCGCTCGTAAGCGACACCGGCAACATAGCCCCATGCGCCATCGCTGGCGAAAGCGCCGTTGTAACCAGCACCAGCGCCGAGAGCACCGTAAGCAGCGCCCCGGAGTGTCACGTCGGCTGAAATTTCCTGATAGCGGACTCCACCGAGGACGCTGAAACCGTTACCGAACTTGTAGCGGCCCAACGCCGTGATCGCATAGCTGTCCACGATAGCTTTGGTGCCACCCAGCGCGACCGAGCCGGCGGCCGGATAGCTGATGTCTGAGCCGTAGGGTTCATCGATGACGAAGCCGAAGGATACGTTCTCGTTCAGATCGGCCTTAACCGACACTCCGGGCACGATGAAGTTATCGGCGGCGTTGCCCGAGGCCTGGCCACCAAAAGCTGCAACGTCATTACCGTCGACGCTTGGCTTTGCGTAGCCGAAGCTGAGTTCGGCGTAGTTGCCTTCCTCGAACATAAATCCAATGCGCTGACCCGACCGATCCAGCCCCCCGGCAAATGCGCTGGACGTGCTGACGGTCGCCGCGACAACGGCGAGTGTGAAACGATTCATATGGTTCTCATCCCTTGTGGTGCCCCCCCATGAAGGGGCATGGACCGAACGGCGAGCTTCCTCTTCCCGGCCGCACGGTTACTGATGACGAAAGCGATGGATTCTGCAGCGGATTCGGTCAAATAAGACCCTACGTCACAAAACTTACTAATTTGCTGCGGTCCTGAACTATGGCGCGCGCGCAACAATCTGACCCTTGGGCGGGCGGACCAGGCGAAGATTGATCCAGGCCGCGCTGAAAATAACGGCACCGCCGATCAGCACCATTGGATCAAGGGCCTCGGAATAGATCCAGGTCCCGACCAGCGCGATCAGAGGCAGGCGCAGAAAGTCGACCGGCATGATGGTGGAGGCCGGGGCCAGTCGCAGTGCGTTGGTCAGGCACCAGTGAGCGCAAAGTCCGGCCAAGCCGATGGCGACGACCCAGGCGACAAGCGATTCGTCCGGCACCGCGATGTCCCCGTCCCACCCGGCGGCGACCAGCCCGAACAGCAGTTGCAGCGACGTCAGCCAGAACAGGATGCCGGTGACCGTTACGGTTCGCGTCAGACGGCGGGTCAGAAGGTTGGCAATGGCGAAAAACACCGCGGCGATGCCGACGTACAGCAGGCCGATGGAGACAGTGCCCGAAAACGGCTGCGCCACGATCAGCACACCTGCGAAACCTGCGACAGCGACCACGATCTGCGCACCGCGCACCCGTTCACCCAAAACCAGCGGTGCCAGCAGCAATACCCAGATCGGCGAAGTGAACTCGACCGCGAAAACCTGCGCCAGCGGGGCGATCGTGATAGCGAGGAACCAGAGGTTCTGGCCTGTGAAATGCGCCAGGTTGCGGACGATCTGCAACGGCATGTGACGCAGGGAAACCTGACCCATCCGTCCGGTTGCGACGGCCAGCCCCAGAACCACCACAACGCCGGTCAGCGACCTGTAGAGCATGATTTCGAACGTATCTAGCGCAGGGCTGACGACCCGCCCCGCGATGGCCATCAGGCAAAAACTGGCCACACTGCCCAGCATCCAGAGCGCGGCCACAAAGATCTGTGATGACATGCGGTGTCAGCTTCCGGTGGCCGCGTCGGGGTCCTGATACACCCCCTGTTCCTTAAGCGCGTCGATCACTTCCTTGGGCATGTAGGTCTCGTCGTGGCGCGCAAGGATTTCGGTTGCCTGAAACGTCGCATCGACATACCGCCCGGTGCCGATCATGCCTTCACCCTCGCCGAACAGGTCGGGCAGAACGCCGGTATAGGTGACGGGGACAGACGCGCCGCCATCGGTGACGCGGAACGTGATCTGGGTGCCCTCGCCGCGGATCAGGCTGCCGTCTTCGACCAGGCCGCCGATGCGAAACACCTGACCGGGCGGCGGCGGCGCGGCGGTTACTTCGCTGGGCGACATGAAGAACTGGATGCCGCCCCGGAAACCATAGCCGATCAGGGCCGTCGCCCCGGCCAGCGCGACAGCCGCAATCACGATGATCTGGATCCGGCGGGTCTTTTTCAGCGAACGCATCGGTGGGTATCCTCAGGCGGCATCAAACGATAGGGGGCGGCGCAGAAACTGCGTGGCGCGGGCCGAGACCTGTTCGGGATCGCCGGTCGTCAACATCCGCGACACACCACCGCGCGCCATGTAGGGCCTGCGCGACAGGTAATCGGTAAGGCTGGCGGCGACAATATCTGCCTGACTGTACACGGTCACGTTTTCGCCAAGCGCGCGCTGAAATGCATCCTGCACCAGCGGATAATGCGTGCAGCCCAGAATAGCCGCCTGCGGCGCGGGCATCTTGCGGCGCAGGGCATCAACGTGACTGCGGACCAGCGCCTCGGCCAGAATCATGTCGCCGTCCTCGATCGCATCGACGACACCGCCGCAGGCCTGCGCCTCGACGTCCACGCCGATGGCCCGAAACGCCAGTTCGCGCTGAAACGCGCGGCTGGCGACGGTGGCGGGCGTGGCGAACAGCGCGACCTGTTTCACATCGACTTCGCGCGGCGGAGAGTTGTCGCCCCAATTGCGTTCGGTCAGTGCCTCGATCAGTGGGACGAAGACACCCAGCACGCGCTTGCCCTCTGGCACCCCCGCCTCCTGCATCCGGCGCAGGGCGGCGGCCGATGCCGTGTTGCAGGCCAGAACCACCAGATCGCAGCCCTTGTCCCACATGTCATGAACGGCAGTGCGGGTCAGGTCGTGGATGGCGTCCGGCTCGCGCACGCCATAGGGCGCATGGGCATTGTCGCCATAATAGGTAACGGCAAGATCGGGCATCCGGCGCGTCACCGCATCCCAGATGGTCAGGCCGCCAAGGCCGCTGTCGAAGATGCCGACGCTCATGCGCGGGCCGGTGTCGTGGCGTTCATGTGCAGCCCGCTTTCTGTTTATCCCAGTCGAAGCCCAATGCGGCATCCTCCTGCCCGGCCAGATAAGTCCTTGCGCGCAGAACCGCCATCAGATCCGCCTGATTTCCGGGAATCGCCGCGATTTCGCCGGGTGGTAGCGGTGCACCGACCGACACCCGAACGGGTCCGTCGACACGAGCTCTGAATTCGCGGACCAGAAGACCCATCCGCAGCGTTGCATGAATGTGGCTGGCAAGCTGGAACAGGCGCGAATTCGACCCCTGAAAATGCAGAGGAACGACAGTCGCACCCGATTGCCGGATCAGCTTGGCCGAAAACCCCCGCCAATAGGGATCGCGGGCCCGGCCGAACGGCCTCACCGGGGTCGAGACCGCACCGCCGGGAAAGACGCCGATGATGCCGCCCTCGGCCAGATAGGCCAGAGCGCTCCGGCGCATCGACAGATTGGTCGTCTGACCGGCGCGGGTGTCGTCGAAGCAGACCGGCAGGATCGCATCAGCCAGATCGGGCGCACGCAGGAAAACGTCGTTGGCGACGATCTTGAACCCCTGCGGCCGCACCCGCGACAACAGCAGCGACAGCATCAGCCCGTCGAGGATGCCATAGGGATGATTGGCAACCACGACGACCGGCCCTTCGCGCGGGATCAGGTCTAGCGTTCCGCGCACGATATCGGGATACAATCCGTAGCGGCTGGCCATTTCCTCCCAGAAGATCGCGCCTTCGGCTACGGCGTCGTCATACCCACGCGCGCGACGCAACAGGGCATGGCGACCGGTCAGGGTTTCCAGTCCGCGAATGACCATGCGGCCGCTCCGGGTCCGGGCGGAGTTCGCGTAGGTGATATCGCGGGCGACATTCGAGGTCATGTCCGGTTTCTAGCATCGGTGCGGGATGCGGTGCCATTCCAATCTGCGGGACAGGGATATGCAGACAGACATGCAAAAGGCGCCCCGTGGGGCGCCTTCGATCCAACGATCCGAAACGGATCGAATGGGATCAGGAGTTCGCTTTGATGAACGTCACCGCATCGCCGAACGTCTGGATCGACTCGGCGGCGTCATCGGGGATCTCTATCCCGAACTCTTCCTCGAAGGCCATCACAAGCTCGACGGTGTCGAGCGAGTCGGCACCAAGATCGTCGATGAACGACGCATTCTCGGTTACCTTGTCTTCCTCGACGCCCAGATGTTCGACGACTTTCTTGCGGACCCGGTCCTCGATGTCGCTCATGTCTCTACCTCATCTCGATGCCCGATTTCGGGCGGGTGTGCATGTCCGTGACCCCATGCCGGGTTGCCCGAAACGCCGGGCCTCGGGGTCGCCCCCGAATGTGTGCGCCGCCTATATCATGGAGGCGCAAGATGGCAAATCCTTTGTCCGGCGCGGCCTAGAGCATGGCCATGCCGCCGTTCACGTGAATCGTCGCCCCTGTGACATAAGCCGCTTCTTGGCTGGAAAGATAGGTCACGGCGGCTGCGATTTCACCCGGTGTCCCCATTCGACCGGCGGGAATTTGGTCGTTTATCTTGGATTTCTGGTCGTCGGTCAGCTTATCCGTCATCGGCGTGGCGATGAAACCGGGGGCAACGGTGTTGACGGTGATGTTGCGCGACGCGACTTCATAGGCCAGCGATTTTCCCATGCCGACCATGCCCGCCTTGGACGCGGCATAATTGCCCTGACCGGGGTTGCCGGTTGCCCCCACGATGCTGCTGACGTTGACGATGCGGCCCCAGCGCGCCTTCATCATGCCACGCAACACGCCTTTGGACAGGCGAAATGCCGACGTCAGGTTGACGTTGATGACGTCGGCCCATTCCTCCTCGGACATGCGCATGAAGAGGTTGTCGCGGGTGATTCCGGCATTGTTGACCAGAATGTCGACCGATCCCATTGCCTCGATTGCCTGTTTGGGCAGGGCGTTGACGGCATCGGCATCCGACAGGTTGCAGGGCAGGATATGCGCCCGCTCGCCCAGATCGGAGGCCAGCGACTTCAGCGGTTCTTCGCGTGTGCCGGACAGGCCAACGGTGGCACCTTGACCATGCAGCGCGCGGGCAATCTCCGCGCCGATGCCGCCGGACGCGCCGGTAATCAGTGCGCATTTTCCTGTCAGATCAAACATCTGCTGGCCTTTCTTCATGTGAATGTCTCAAGTCGACGCAGTTGCGTCTGCCACGTCCGAAGCCGTGCCGATGGCGCGCGTCGCGACACCCTTGTCAATGCGCCGGATCATGCCGGACAAAGCCTTGCCAGCCCCGATTTCCCAGACCTCGGTCACGCCCATCTCGACCATGCGGCCCACGCTTTCACGCCAGCGGACCGATCCGGTGACCTGATCGACCAGCAGCGACCTGATCGAAGTGGCGTCCTGAACGGGCTGGGCCGTGACATTCGCGATCAGCGGCACGGTGGGGTCGGCGATGTCCACATCGTCCAGCGCCTCGGCCATGACACGGGCCGCAGGTTCCATCAGATCGCAATGGAACGGGGCGGAGACGGGCAGCAACATCGCACGCTTCGCCCCCTTGTCCCTGGCGATGACAAGCGCGCGTTCGACCGCTTCGCGGTGGCCTGACACGACGACCTGACCCGGATCGTTGTCGTTCGCGGCCTGACAGACCTGTCCCTCGGCGGCTTCACGGGCGACGGACTGCGCCGCCTCGAAGTCCAGTCCCAGAAGGGCGGCCATCGCGCCGACGCCGACCGGCACGGCGTTTTGCATCGCCTCGCCGCGGATGCGCAGCAAACGCGCCGCATCGGCCAGCGTGATCGACCCGGCGGCGACCAATGCGGTGTATTCGCCCAAGCTGTGACCGGCCACGACGGCTGCGTGTCCGGCGACTGTAATGCCTTCGAATTCCAGCGCACGCAGAGCGGCGATCGACGTGGCCATCAGGGCAGGCTGTGCGTTGCGCGTCAGCATCAGGTCGTCGGCTTCGCCCGACCAGATCAGGGCCGACAGGTTTTCGCGCAGGGCGCTGTCCACCTCGTCGAACACTGCACGGGCCGCCGGATAGGCGTCGGCAAGATCGCGCCCCATGCCGATGGCCTGCGCGCCCTGACCGGGAAAAACGAATGCTCTGCTCATGATGTGCCCCCTTGTTTGCAAGCGGTTTACCGGGGCCGGGCGGCGCTGTGAACCCTGCACGTTCCGGTGCGATGACGCACACAAATACAGAATGGTCCCTGGGCGGGCTCTCGGGCCTCGACTGCGTGCCGGACCAGCGTTGCTTGCAGATACCCCAGATCCTGCCGGTTGCACCGATACTGGACAGGGACCGGACGACAGCAGTCGGAAAGGTGCGGCTGGCCTTGCGGAATTTCGGGATCTTTCGCGACCTGCCCGGAGGCACCGAACATCGACGTCGGTATGATCACTGACGTTCGTGGCCGCGATGTGCAGGTTCTCACGATCCCCGACCGTGCACTGCCATAACGCTTCGTTAACCGTTCGACCCGAGCCTCTGGCTTTCACGCAATCAGAGCATGGGAGGTCGGGCCATGTTGTCGGTTCGTGCCATCGCAGAAGAAATCGTCGCCCGCGAGGGTGGCTATGTCAACGATCCGGACGATCCGGGCGGGGCGACCAATTACGGTGTTACCATCCATACGATGCGGGCGCTGGGACTCGATATCGACGGCGACGGGGATGTCGATACGGACGACGTGCGCGCCCTGCCACGCGCCCGCGCCGTCGACATTTTCATCGACAATTATTTTCGTCGCGCCCGGATCGATACACTGCCCGAGGCGTTGCAGGCCTCGGTCTTCGACATGCAGGTCAATTCCGGGGCCAATGCGGTCCGTATCCTGCAACGCCTGCTGGGGCGCATGGGGCATCGCGTCTCGGTCGACGGGCGCATCGGTCCCAGGACCGCCGCCGCCGCCCGTGCGGCGCAGGACGCCGCGCCGGATCATCTGGCCGACGCCTACGGCATCGCGCGTCGCAACTGGTACTATGCGCTGGCCGACCGGCGCCCGTCGTCGCGCAAATACGCCCGCCGCAGGGATGGCGGCAAAGGCGGCTGGATCACGCGAGCCGAGGCATTCATCTCGCCGCGCTATCACCTGACGGCGGCGGAGCATGCGGAAAGGACGGCGAAATGGGGGTAGTGTCGGGCATCGTCGCGGGCACAGGCGCGGTCGATGCGCTGGGCCGGGCGGCGCGGGGGGTGGCCGAAGTATTCCAGCCCAACGCGACCGACGGGCAGCGTCTGGGGGCCGAGGCGCAGAAAGCCGCACTGGAGCAGCTGGGCGGTGAGTTCGCGCTGGATCGACGCGGTCTGTTCGACCGGTTCGTCGACGGGCTGAACCGTTTGCCACGCCCGATGCTTGCAATGGGAACGCTGGGCCTGTTCGTCTATGCGATGGTCGACCCGTTGGGGTTCGCCGCCCGGATGGGAGGGCTCGCCTATGTGCCCGACCCGCTGTGGTGGCTGCTGGGCGCGATCGTCGGTTTCTATTTCGGCGCACGGGAGATGCATTATCTTCGGGCACCCGCGACAGTCCCGATCCCCGTACGGCCCGAACCCGTGCAATCCGCCTGGATCGCCGGAGAGGGCGATGACAGTGCAAATTCCGCGCTGAGCGATTGGCAAGCCGACCGCGACTGATCGGGTTGACGCGGAAGTGCCCAGTTGACAAGGAAGTGATCGTGCTCGCCTGTGACCACCGGTCGCGCCCCATTGGCTGCGACCGGCGGTTGTCGTAAGGCAGGTCCCATGATTGCAGAACTTGGACACTTCGCCCTGATAACGGCCTTCGCGGTCGCCATCGTACAGATGATCGTGCCGATGATCGGCGCGTGGAAGGGATGGAGCGGATGGATGGCCGTCGCCAGCCCCGCCGCCTCCGCGCAGGTCGCTTTGGTAGGCGTTGCCTTTGCGGCACTGACCTATGCCTTCGTGACGTCGGACTTCTCGCTACGGCTCGTGGTGCTGAATTCCCATACCGACAAGCCGATGCTCTACAAGGTCACCGGCGTCTGGGGAAACCATGAGGGATCGCTGCTGTTGTGGGTGCTGATTCTCGCGCTGTTTGGGGCGACGGCGGCCTGGTTCGGGGGGCAGTTGCCCGCGACGCTCAAGGCGCGTGTTCTGGCCGTGCAGGCCAGCATCGGTGTGGCTTTTTATGCCTTCATCCTGTTCACGTCGAACCCTTTCATCCGCATGCCCGTTCCGCCCTTCAACGGTGAGGATCTGAATCCCCTGCTGCAAGATCCGGGCCTGGCCTTCCACCCGCCGTTTCTCTACCTCGGCTACGTCGGCCTCAGCATGTCGTTCAGCTTTGCAGTGGCTGCCCTGATCGAAGGCCGCGTCGATGCCGCCTGGGGCCGCTGGGTCCGCCCGTGGACGCTGGCCGCATGGCTGTTCCTGACCGTGGGTATCGCGCTGGGATCGTGGTGGGCCTATTACGAACTGGGCTGGGGCGGATTCTGGTTCTGGGACCCGGTCGAAAACGCCAGCTTCATGCCTTGGCTGATTGCCGCCGCCCTGCTGCATTCCGCCATCGTCGTCGAAAAGCGCGAGGCGCTGAAGGCCTGGACGATCCTGCTGGCAATTCTCGCGTTCGGATTTTCACTCGTGGGGACGTTCATCGTGCGCTCGGGCGTGTTGACGTCGGTCCACGCCTTCGCCAACGACCCTGAACGCGGCGTGTTCATTCTGGCCATCCTCGGCTTCTTTACCGGCGGCGCACTGTTACTCTATGCGGTTCGCGCGCCGGTAATGCAGGCCAAGGGCGTGTTCGGCGTGGTCAGCCGGGAATCGGCTCTTGTGGCCAACAATCTCCTGCTGGTGGTCAGCGCCTTCGTGGTCTTCACGGGCACTGTCTGGCCACTTGTGGCTGAACTGGCGTTCGGACGCACACTGTCCGTGGGGCCGCCCTTCTTCAATATGGCGTTCACCCCCTTCGTGATCGTTCTGGCCGCGATTCTGCCGGTGGGCTCGATCCTGCCGTGGAAGCGGGGACGGGGCCGGGTGCTGCGCGTGCTCTGGCCCGTGGCCGTGCTGGCACTGGCAGTCATGGGACTGGTCTGGGCAATGCAGACCGGACGCAGCCTGGGTGGGCCGCTGGGTGCTGGCCTTGGTGTCTGGCTGGCTGTGGGCGCGGTGGTCGATCTGGCGACGCGCACGGGACGCGGGCGCTGGTCCGATCGTCTGGGTCGTGTCACGCGACTGCCGGGGGCCGACTGGGGTAAAGCGCTGGCGCACGGGGGGCTGGGTATCACCGTATTCGGTGTCGCCGCTCTGATCGCATGGCAGCAGGAAGGGATCGCGGTCCTCGACATCGGTGACCGGCTGACGGTCGGGAAATACGAAGTGGTACTGAACGACGTGACCCAGTTGCGCGGCCCGAATTATGTCGCCACCCGTGCCGATCTGACGGCTTGGGAAAACGGCCGTCTGCTGGGCGACCTGTTTCCGGAAAAACGTGTCTATCCCGTCGCCCAGATGCCCACGACCGAGGCCGGGATCGACAGCAGCCTGACTCGCGACGTCTATGCCGTGATCGGCGATGCGCAAACAGGCGGCGGCTGGGCGATCCGGGTCTATATCAAACCCTTCGCCAACTGGATCTGGGGCGGCGCGATCATCATGGCGCTGGGCGGATTGCTGTCGCTGACCGACCGCCGCTACCGCGTGGCGGCAGGCGCGCGCAAGGCGCCCGCAACCGGTGGGGTGCCAGCGGAATGAGGGGGTTGGTCCTGGCCGCGCTGATTGCCGCCACTCCTGCGCTTGCCGTCGAACCGGGCGAGCAGTTGGACGATCCGGTGCTGGAGGCACGGGCCCGCGAGCTGTCGAAAGGATTGCGCTGTCTGGTCTGCCGGAACGAGAATATCGACGAAAGCGGCGCGGACCTCGCCGCCGAGTTGCGCATTCTGCTCCGTGAACGGCTGGTGGCGGGCGACACCGATACGGAGATCATCGATTACATGGTCGCGCGCTACGGTGAATATGTCCTGCTGAAGCCGACCATGACCGGGGTCAACATGATCCTGTGGATCGCGCCGCTCACCCTGTTTTTGCTGGGCGGTGCGGTCGCGGGCGTGGCGATCACGCGGCATCGTGGCACGCCCGCCGCCCTGAACCCAGAGGAAGAGGCGCGCCTGCAGGCTTTGATGGATGGCGACAGGCTGACCTGATAACTCGACTCTGCGATCCGCAGCCAATCGAGGCATGCCATCTGCCACGCGATGTGATCCGATTTTTCTGAATGGTGTCTGCCGGATCAGTCATCTCCTGCGCAATCAGCTGGAATACGTTCCCGCGCATCGAAGCCTGCTGAGCGCCGTCTTGCGCGCCGCAGGTTTTTTCGCGCGGCACAGCGGGCGGAGGGGGCGCAGGCAGCGCGTGGAACGGGCCGAATACCGCCGCCCGACACCGACGCCGCGCGCGATGATCCGGGCTGTCGTGCCCTGATCCGTGCCGTCAGGTTCCGCTAGCGATGTGCAGCGGCCCGCCCTAGGGTCGCTGCGAACGTGGACGGAGACCCCGATGGACTATGAAACGATCCGGCTCAGCGAACGCGACGGTGTCGCAACGCTGACCCTGCAGCGCCCTGACGTGTTGAACGCGCTGTCGACTCAGATGCGCGCCGAAATCCTGCATGCCGTGCACGAGTCCGAAAAGACCGCCCGCGTTCTGGTGATGACCGGCAAGGGCAAGGCCTTCTGTTCCGGGCAGGATCTGGGCGACCGCGCCAATCTCAACACCCTGAACCTGGAACGCACGCTGCGCGACGAATACGAGCCGATGCTGATGGCGATTTTCGACTGCGCCATTCCCACCATCGCTGCCGTCAACGGCCCGGCGGCGGGGGCGGGTGCGAACCTGGCGCTGGCCTGTGACGTGGTGATCGCGACGGAATCGGCGGTGTTCCTGCAGGCGTTTACCCGCATCGGTCTGATCCCGGATGCGGGCGGCACCTACTGGCTGCCGCGTCAGATGGGCATGGCCAAGGCTATGGGTGCGGCGCTGTTCGCCGAACCTGTCACCGCGCGCCAGGCCAGCGACTGGGGGATGATCTGGGAGGCGGTTGCGGACGAGGATTTCGCCGAGGTCTGGAACGAGCGGGCGCGCCATCTGGCGCACGGCCCCTCGCTGGCCTACCGGAACGTCAAACGGGCAATCCGTGGATCGTTCGAGAACTCGCTGGCCGAGCAGCTGATGCTGGAAGCCAGGCTCCAGGGCGAAGCCGGTCATTCGCGCGACTTCAAGGAAGGTGTGATGGCGTTTCTGGAAAAGCGGCCGGCCAAGTTCGAGGGACGGTAGATCGGTCTCAACTTGTAGTGCCTGGATGGCCTGAGCCAACGGGTGTGCGTCGCGGCTTCGGTCACTCTTTCAGTTTGAAAAGACTGAATTGGAAGGACTGCGGACTGCCCCATGGCGTCTGGTGCAGATCACGACGAGACGTCACAAGTTCGAACTTCGCGCCCAGAACCGCGCCGAGGCTCTCTGGGCTATATCGAACGACGGGCAGGCCGCTGCATTTTTCGGGCCCGTCCGGCGCAAAGGTGGCAATGATTGCATGTCCGCCGGGACGCAGGGCACGGCCAAGCCGATCGATGTAGGCGGCGCGATCTTCCCTATCGACCAGGAAGTGGAATACGGCCCGGTCGTGCCAGAGATCGAAAGTCCTCTCCGGCGTCCATGTCGTGACGTCGGCGACGACCCAATCGATCGACTTGCCCGGCTCGCCGGTCTGCTGTCGCGCTCTCTCCACTGCGGATTCGGCGATATCCAGGACGGTCACATCACGAATTCCCAACTGGAGGAGCCGTTCGGCGAATTGCGATGTCCCGGCCCCCACATCGACGACAGACGCGATGGGGCCAGCCTGTTTGCAGAGTTCGAGGGAAACCTCGGGATCGGCCTGATGCCAGCTCAATTCGGTCTCGGTCTTCTCGTCATAGACCTTCTCCCAATGGCTCGTTCGATCCTGTGTCATGGAACTTCTCCTGTCTTGCAGCTCGCCTGGGGGCAGGCCGCTTGGGTATTGTCTGCATAGTATCGGATGGCCGCAATGTCCCGCCCTTGAGGTATTCCATCGACATGGCCGGTTCTGGTTCGAAATCGCATCCGCGTTTGTATCGGGATGCGCCCACGCCCGCCGCCACCACCGCATCACCATGCCTTGAGAGGGGGGGCATCGCAGTGTATCAGCCCCTAAAGACTGAGGAGTGGGCAGATGCAGATGCGCCGTGTCGTCGTGACAGGACTGGGAATGGTGACGCCGCTGGCCTGCGGCGTTGAGGAAACGTGGCGGCGACTGATCGATGGTGAGTCCGGGGCCGGACCGATCACGCGGTTTGACGCGAGCCATCTGGCGACAACCTACGCTTGCGAAATTCCGCGCGGCGACGGCAGCGACGGCACATTCAACCCTGACGACTGGATGGAGCCGAAAGAGCAGCGCAAGGTCGACGACTTCATCCTGTACGGCATGGCGGCGGCGGTTCAGGCTGTCGAGGACAGCGGCTGGCAACCCGGCGAGGAAGGCAAACTGCGCACCGGCGTGATGATCGGGTCCGGTATCGGCGGGCTGCAGACCATCGCGGAAACCGCTGTTTTACTTAAGGAACGTGGGCCGCGGCGGGTGTCGCCATTCTTCATTCCGTCGGCTTTGATCAACCTTGTCTCCGGTCAGGTTTCGATCCGGTATGGCTTTAAAGGCCCGAACCACGCGGTCGTCACCGCCTGTTCGACGGGGGCGCATGCCATTGGCGATGCGTCGCGTCTGATCGCACTGGGCGATGCGGATGTGATGATCGCGGGCGGAGCGGAAAGCCCGATTTCCGAGATTGGAATCGCCGGTTTCAACGCCTGCAAGGCGCTCTCGACCAAGTGGGGCAACGATCCGACCAAAGCCTCGCGCCCCTATTCCGAAGACCGCGACGGCTTTGTCATGGGCGAAGGCGCGGGCGTTGTCGTGCTGGAAGAATACGAACATGCCAAGGCGCGGGGCGCAAAGATCTACGCCGAGGTTCTGGGCTATGGCATGTCGGGCGATGCCTATCACATCACCGCGCCCAGCGAGACGGGCGACGGGGCCGAACGGTCGATGCGCGCCGCGCTGAAGAACGCCGAAATAAAGGCGGGCGATGTGGATTACATCAATGCGCACGGCACATCGACGATGGCCGACACGATAGAATTGGGTGCGGTGGAGCGTTTGCTGGGTGATCACGCGGCGAATGCCACGATGTCATCGACGAAATCCGCCATCGGGCACCTGCTGGGGGCGGCTGGAGCGGTCGAGGCGATCTTCTGCATTCTGGCCCTGCGCGATCAGGTTGCGCCGCCGACGCTGAACCTAGATACGCCTGCGGTAGAGCCCAGACTGTCGCTTGCGCCGAAAGTGGCCGAGAAGCGGAAGGTCGACGTGGTCTTGTCGAACTCCTTCGGCTTTGGTGGCACAAACGCATCGCTCGTCATGGGCAAGCTTTAACTTCGAGGCATAAATATCTGATGTGGAAGCATATTGCCGCCAACGCGCTGACCCTTGGCGTCGTTTTGATCGCTGCGCTAGCCGGGATTATCCAGATCGGGAAATCCAGATGGGCCGAGCCGGGACCGCTGGAGGCCGCGACCTTTTTCGAAGTGCCGCGCGGATCGAACATGCGCGAGGTCTCGACCCGTCTGGCCGAGGATGGCATCGTGTCTTCGGGAAGCATCTTCCGCATAGGCACCGGCTATGCCGAGCGGGATGGCGACCTGAAGTTCGGAACCTACGAAATCCCCTCCGGGGCTTCCATGCCCGAAGTTCTGGACATCCTGACCGCCGGAGGGCCGTCGGTGTTTCCATACACGGTTACCTATATGGTGCGGCAGACCGACCCGGAAATCCGGGTACGGGAACGGATACCGGGGCAGGACCAGCTGATCGAGATCGCGACCTTTGCGCCAGACGAAGAGGTACCGGAGGAGTATACGGCGCTTCTGGAGCGTGGCGTTCCGATCACATGGCGTGTGTCGGTGGCACCGGGACTGACGTCCTGGGATATCATTAACGGCCTGGAATCGGTCGACTTTCTGGATGGCACGGATATGCCGGTGCCGCCCGAGGGAACGCTTGCGCCCGATACCTACGACGTGGCGCGGGGGTCGTCGGCCGAGGAGTTGGTGAACCGCATGCGCGTCTCGCAGGAGCGCATTCTGGCGGATGCCTGGGCCAGCCGTGCCCCGAACCTGCCGATCACCTCGCCCGAGGAAGCGCTGATCCTGGCGTCCATCATCGAGAAGGAAACGGCCATCGCGGAGGAACGACGTCGCGTGGCGGCGGTGTTCATAAACCGTCTGAACCAAGGGATGCGCCTGCAAACAGACCCGACGGTGATCTATGGTATCACCAAGGGTGAGGGCGGTCCGCTGGGACGGGGTATCCGGCAATCGGAATTGCGGGCCGAAACGCCTTACAACACCTATGTGATTGACGGTTTGCCGCCGACGCCCATCGCCAACCCCGGTGCCGAAGCGATCCGCGCGGCACTGGACCCGGAACAGACGAACGAGATATTCTTCGTGGCTGACGGGACTGGCGGACACCTCTTTGCCGAGACGCTGGCCGAACATAATCAGAATGTCGCGGCATGGCGCGCGATCGAGGCGGCGCGGGAGGCCGCGGAAGGCGCACAGACCGGCAATTGAGATTTCAAATGTCTGACATTTGAAGTCTCGTCGGAAAACGGATCAAATGTCAGACAATTGGTCATGACGTGCGAAAGGGCAGCCATATGGCTGCCCTTTGCAGTTTTCCGAAGGTGATCAGCGCACGATGCGAACGATGGTGCGGTTCTCGGGGTTCACCAGAACCGGGCTACCGTTGAGGTTGACGTAAGCCAGTTCACCGTCCTGAACGGGAACGAGCGTGACCTCGGCCGGCAGGGTGGCCCCGGTGACAACTTCGCCCTGCACGTAGATCGGCTGGATGGGGTTCTGCTGGACGTAGGTCACAGTCTCTTCCTTGACCTCGACGCCTGCCGCGGCACCCAGAGCGGAGCCGATGAGGACACCGCCAACGATCGCAGCGGGACCACCGATGGCAGTTGCAGCAATGGCCGCACCGGCGCTGCCGCCGATGAAGGCTTCGTCGCCGTTGTTGCTTTCGTCATAAGTGACCGTTTCGACGGTCGTGACGGTGGCGGAGGGCAGTGCGACCATCTGTTCTTCTTCGGTCACGACAAGATAGGGCGCGTAGGCATAGCCCGTCTCGTCTTCATAGGTTACCTCGCACCAGGAGCCACCTTCGACGCAACCAGAGACGTCGACCATGGCTTCTGCGGGCAGGGTGCTTTTGATGACGTAGTTTTCGCCGGGACCGACGCGCAGATTGAGATCGGTAGCGACCTGGGCCTGAGTTTGGGCCAGGACGGGTGTGGCGGCAATCAGCGCTGCGGCGCTGACGGCGGAAAGAGTACGGTAGGTCATATGATGCTCACTTAATTGTTTGCAGGCACGTCCGGAAATCCGAACGCCATCGCCGAAGCGACGCGATGACAACAAGCGAGATGCTGTGGCGTTCCCTGATATGCGATAACGGGATGCTGCAATTCTGAAACCATCATGAAAAATATGTAATAAAACAAATGGTTGAAAGATAACTATACGGAAATGCAGAAATCCTGTTGACCCACCGAACGCTCAAAAACATCTTTAGGGCAAGCTGGAAGAAATGGGCGAGGCGGCACGGGTGACACCCCGGTCGCCTTTTTCGTTTCTGCCGACGTGCGGACCAAACCGAAACTGCACGGAGCTTGAAGATATGGTCAGTGAACAAATGATCCACCCGTCCGAAGAGGCGGATATCGACACGCGGACACGGGCGGAGGGCGCATTTCTGAGCATGCTCGCCCTTCGCAAGACACTTCAGGGAAGCCTGGACGCGCTTAAGGACAAGCCCTTGGCCGAGCTGGAGATTGCCGGGCTGGCAACGCTTCACAAGGATTTGGGCAAGGCCGTTCAGATGATCCTGGTGGAAGAAGGGAAGGTGGAAGATGCGCTATGCACCCAACGAGGAGGAGACGGGATCGACCTTGACGCGGCACGCGCTGAGATCGGGCGCCGTCTCGATGGCATCCGCGCCCATCTGGATGCGGGAGAGATTTCTGGAGCAACTGAAAGCGAATGAGCTTCAGGCACTGCCGTATCTTTTCGACTTCTGGGCTTTGGACCATCAACTGCCACCCGAGGGTGAATGGCGCACCTGGGTCATTCTGGGCGGTCGCGGCGCGGGCAAGACCCGCGCCGGGGCCGAATGGGTGCGCGCACAGGTCGAGGGGGCCCGGTCGTTACAGGCCGGGGTCGCCCGCCGGGTGGCACTGGTAGGGGAAACATACGATCAGGTGCGGGATGTGATGATCGAGGGGGAGAGCGGCATTCTGCGCTGCACGCCCCCGGATCGGCGCCCGCAGTGGAAAGCCACCAGCCGCAAGTTGGTCTGGCCGAACGGAGCCGAGGCGCAGGCGTTTTCGGCGCATGATTTCGAGGCGCTGCGCGGGCCGCAGTTCGACGCGGCCTGGGTCGACGAGCTGGCCAAGTGGAAATCGGCGGAAGAGGCGTGGGACATGTTGCAGTTCTGTCTGCGGCTGGGAAACAATCCGCAGGCCGTGGTGACGACGACACCCAAGAACGTGCCGGTTCTGAAGGATATCCTGGCGCGGAAATCGACGGTGATGACGCATGGCGCGACGGAAGTGAACCGGGCCAATCTGGCGCGCGGATTCCTGACGGAAGTGATGGAACGCTATGGCGGGACGCGGATGGGGCGTCAGGAGCTGGACGGTCTGTTGCTGGAGGATATCGAGGGATCGTTCTGGTCGACGCCCCTACTGGATGCGCTGCGTGTGGATGAGGTACCGGCGTTCGACAGGATCGTGATCGGCGTGGACCCGGCGGTGTCGTCGGGCGGGACCGCGGACGAGACCGGGATCGTGGTCGTGGGCGCGGTTACGTCAGGACCGCCACGAGACTGGACAGCCTGGGTTCTGGAAGATGCGACGGTCTCGGCGGCCAGCCCCAGCGAATGGGCGAAGGCGGTGGCGGATGCCTATGACCACTGGGGCGCGGACCGGGTGGTCGCGGAAGGCAATCAGGGCGGCGAGATGATCGAGGCGGTGCTGCGGCAGGTCGCGCCGACCGTCAGCTATCGCAAGGTGATGGCGCGCAAGGGCAAGGCCGCACGGGCCGAGCCGGTGGCGGCGCTGTATGAACAGGGCCGGGTGCGGCACCTGCGGGGGCTGGGGCCGCTGGAGGATCAGATGTGCCGGATGGCCGTGGGCGGATATCGCGGCAAGGGATCGCCGGACCGCGTGGACGCGCTGGTCTGGGCGCTGTGGGCGGCACTGCTGGACCCGGACCGCACGCGGTCGGGACCGAGACTGCGGCAGTTGTAATCGACGGAACATGGAAGAATGGGGGCCCGGCGGGGCCCTTTCTTTTTGGCAAGACGGAAGGACGACCGATGTTCGGATTTGGGCGAAAGGACGGGGGCGGCGCGCCCGAGGTGAAGGCTTCGGCGACGGGACGGCTTGCCGCGATGGGATCGGCCGGGCGCGCGGTCTGGTCATCGCGGGATACCGGCACGCTGACGCGGATGGGATTCACCGGGAACCCGGTCGGGTTTCGCGCCGTGAAGTTGATTGCGGAGGCGGCGGCGTCGGTGCCGCTGACCTGTGCGGACCACGAAGGGCGGCTGGACTTGCACCCTGTGCTGGGACTGCTGTCGCGGCCCAATGGCGCACAGGGACGGGGCGAGTTTCTGGAGGCGATGTTCGGACAGTTCCTGTTGACCGGCAATGCCTATGTCGAGGCGGTCGGGCCGGACGGTCTGCCGCTGGAATTGCATGTGCTGCGGTCGGATCGGATGGCGGTGGTGCCAGGATCGGACGGCTGGCCGGTGGCGTATGATTACACGGTCGGGGGCCGGGTACATCGGTTTCGCGTCGGCGAGACCTCACCGATCTGCCACGTGCGGGCGTTTCATCCGCAGGACGATCATTACGGATTGTCGCCGTTGCAGGCGGCGGCGAATGCCATTGACGTGCACAATTCTGCGTCGCGCTGGTCGAAGGGCCTGCTTGATAATGCTGCGCGCCCTTCGGGGGCGATCGTCAATTCCGGTGAAGGTCTGACCCAGGAGCAGTTCGACACGCTGGCGTCCGAGATGGAGGCGCAGCATCAGGGCGCGCGCAATGCCGGGCGGCCGATGCTGCTGGACGGTGGTCTGGACTGGAAGCCGATGGGATTCAGCCCGTCGGACATGGAATTCCAGAAGACCAAGGAGGCCGCGGCGCGCGAGATCGCGATGGCCTTCGGGGTGCCGCCGATGATGCTGGGGATCCCCGGCGACGCGACCTATGCCAATTATGTCGAGGCCAACCGGGCGTTCTACCGTCTGACGGTTTTGCCGCTTGTGGCAAAGGTTTGCGAAGGATTGGCATACTGGCTGGGCGAACATGCGGGCGAGAGCCTCACCCTGTCGGCAGATCGTGACCGTATTCCCGCATTGCAGGCCGAGCGCGACGCCGAATGGGGCAGGATCGCGTCGGCCACGTTCCTGACGGACGCCGAAAAGCGCCGGATGCTGGGGCTGCCCCCGGCAGAGGATGCATGACGGCGGGCCGGACCGGCGGGTCCAGGTTTCTCTACGCACCGTTTTCCGACACCGAGGCGGCATTTCGGCGCGCGGAGGAGCGGCTGGCGGCAGTCGAGACGGCAGCTGCACGTCTGGAGACGTATCGGGCCGTGAACGAGGAAAAGCAAAAGCGCCTGGAGACGCACTTCAGTCAGATCGACAAGCGGCTTGATCGGATTGATGCGCTGATCTCGCGTCTGGTGTGGCTGATCCTCACGGCGATCATCGGGGGGTTTATGTCCTTCGTTTTGAAAGGAAACCTTCTCGGTGTCTGACATAGCGAAAGTAACGCGGGCTGCGTTGGTGCTGGGGATGAGCATGGCGCTTACACCTGCGGTGTTCACCGTTGGACCGTTGCTGGAGAGTCGGTTTTTCCCAGTCGTGTCACGGGCGGATATCTTCGATCAGGCGTCGGAGGCGGATGGGGTGATATTCCACGTCCGGTTTCGCAAAATGCGTCAGTGCGAATTTCTGGGGCTGGCCTGGTACGAAGGACCGGTGCGACGGTTGGTCGAATTCCAGCCGTCCGTGACGGAAGTTGTGCCGGTGAGGACACGTCCCAAGGGGTTTCAGCAGGCGGGCCCCTGGCGGATCGGGGGGCTTCGCAGCCTTCGCGGCACACGGGCCTATGCATTGCACAGGTGCCACCCGCTCTGGATCACGATCACGGATTTCTTTGAGGGCTGAGGCGTCCGCCGTCGGGCGAATGCCAGCCGAAGCTGGAGTAATGACATGATGTTGGAACGCAAGTTCGCGCAGGGAGAGACCTCCGTGCGGCTGGAGGAAGATGCCCGGATCGCAGGCTATGCCTCGTGGTTCGGGGTAGAGGACACCGGGCGCGATGTCGTCGCGGCGGGAGCCTATTGTGACAGTCTGGCGCGTATTTCAGCCGAGGGGCGCCGGGTGAAGATGCTGTGGCAGCACGACCCGACCTGCGTGATCGGTGTCTGGGACGAGGTCCGCGAGGATGCGCGCGGATTGTTCGTGAAGGGACGTCTGTTACCGGGCGTCGAGAAGGCCCGCGAGGCGGCGTCGCTGATCGAGGCGGGTGCGCTGGACGGGCTTAGTATCGGATACACGGTCAAGCGGGCCGGAAAGGACAGTCAGGGGCGCAGGCTTCTGAAGGAACTGGAGCTTTGGGAGGTGTCGCTTGTGACCTTTCCGATGCTGCCCAGTGCGCGGGTCGGGGCCAAGGCGGACCCTCTGCGTGAAATGGCGCGGGCGATCCAGTCCGCGCGTCTTGAACTGGCGCGCGACTGACGCCGCCGACCACCCTCGAAAGGAACACCGGATGAGCCATGACGGCGTCGGGGAAGTGACTGAGGCGTTGACCGGACTGGTTAGCGATTTCAAAGGCTTCCGCCAGGATATCACCCAGAAGATGAAGCAACAGGAAGAACGTCTGAACATGACCTACATGAGCCAACGCCCACAACTTTCTACATCCGACATGGCGGAAGCACCGCATCAGAAGGCAATGGATGCCTATCTGCGGTCGGGCGACGACGACGGCCTGCGGTCGCTGGCGCTGGAGGGCAAGTCGATGAATACCGCCGTCTCGGCCGAGGGCGGATATCTGGTCGATCCGCAGACCGCCGAGACGGTCAAATCGGTGCTGACATCTTCGGCGTCGATCCGGTCGATCGCCACGGTGGTCAACGTCGAGGCGACATCGTTCGATGTTCTGGTCGATCGTACCGAAATGGGGGCCGGATGGGCCACCGAGAACGGATCGACCCAGGAAACCGATACATCGCTGTTCGACCGTATCTCGATCCCGCTGCATGAGCTGTCGGCGATGCCGAAAGCATCGCAACGCTTGCTGGATGACGCGGCCTTCGACGTCGAGGGCTGGCTGGCTACACGTATTGCCGACAAGTTCGCCACCTCTGAGGCTGCGGCCTTCATTACCGGGGATGGCATAGACAAGCCGCGCGGTTTCCTGGTCTATCCGAATATCGACGAGCAGAGCTGGACGTGGGGCAGCCTGGGATATGTCGCAACCGGCGCGTCGGGCGATTTCGAAGCAAGCAAGCCGTCTGATGCGATTGTCGACCTGGTCTATGCGCTGGGTGCGAAATACCGTGCCAACGCGAGTTTCGTCATGAATTCCAAGACGGCGGGTGCGGTGCGCAAGATGAAGGATGCGGACGGGCGGTTCCTGTGGACCGACAGTCTGGCCGCAGGGCAACCCGCACAGCTGATGGGATACCCGGTGCTGATCGCCGAGGACATGCCCGATATCGGCGTGGACACTACGGCCATCGCGTTCGGCGATTTCGGCGCGGGATATACCGTGGCCGAGCGTCCCGATCTGCGGGTGCTGCGCGACCCGTTCAGCGCCAAGCCGCATGTTCTGTTCTATGCAACCAAGCGGGTCGGCGGCGATGTGACCGATTTTTCCGCGATCAAGCTTCTGAAGTTCACGGTCGTCTAACCCGACCGCGCGGTCCCGGTCTGACAGTCGGGGCCGCCTGAAAATCTGTCGCCCGAAGCAGGGGCGATTCCCGTCCTTTGCGGGCCTGAAGGGTTCGCAGGGGAGGGTGGGGCCGGTGGGCCTCCGGCCTGGTCCGCACGTGCGGCGTACTGGTTCCACCCACCACGTTCGGAAAACACCAGACATGAAACTCGACGCGCAATGCGGAGGTGCGGATGGCGATGAAATTACAGAGGTCCGAAGGGATCGCGGATGAGGCGCTGCCGGTGGCGCAACTGGCCGCGCAAATGCGGCTGGCGGAAACCTACGACATCGTTCCGGGTCAGTCGGAACGGCTGAGATTACGGTTGAGGGCCGCGATTTCGTCGATTGAGGCGCGGCTGGGCAAGGTGTTGATCGCGCGTGAGGTTGTTGTCGCAGGCCTTACGGGCGTCGGGCAGGAGATTCTCTTGCCGATTGCTCCGGTTGCGGAGGTTTTGGGGGCCGAATTGACGATGCGCAGTGGCCCCCGCGCGCTGGGGCCGGTGACGCTGCGGAGCGATCCGCATCGGCCGGTTGCCCTGCTGTCGGAGGCTGTCGGGGAAGGGCTGCCGCTGACGATGACGCTACGCGCGGGATACGGGACGTGGAATGCGGTGCCGGATGCGCTGCAACAGGCGGTTCTGCTTATGGCGGAAACGTTGGACGCGGGCGATATGGCGGTCGGCGTTCAGATCGACGCGCTGCTGGCGCCATTCCGGGGTCTGCGCCTTGGAGGTATGGGCTGATGGGGCGGGTATACACCCGGCGGCTGACGCTGGAGGTGCCGGTCCGCACGCCCGATGGCGGCGGCGGTCAGGTCCGGGGCTGGGAAGAACGCGGTGCAATCTGGGCGGACGTCCGGATGCGGTCAGGCGGTCTGAAACACAGCGAATTCGGGCGCACACCGCGCTTGCAGGTGCGGATCAAGACGCACGCATTACCCGACGGTCACCCGACGCGACCGATTGCGGGTGACCGACTGCGCGATGGAAGCCGCGTCTACGAAGTCGAGGCGACGCATGAGGACCTGAAGCATGTGCTGGTGATCCTGGCCAGCGACGTCCCCGGGGAAAGGACGACACCATGAGTTACACCATGGGCGAAAGCCTTCAGACCGCCGTTTATGGCCGCCTGATCGCCGATCCGGCGGTGGATGCATTGCTGGGCGGCGCAGTGTTCGATTCGACACCCGAAGCCGCCCCGGACCTTTTCGTAGCGCTGGGGCACGAGCGGGCCGTGGGCATTTCCGACGCGTCGGGACAGGGGGCCATTCACCGAATGCGCGTCAGTGTGGTGACGCGGCGCGAGGGGTACATTGCCGCCAAAATGGTGGCTGCGGCGGTTTCGGACGCATTGGTGGGGAACGAGTTGCCGCTGACGCGGGGGCGGCTGGTTTCAATGCGGTTCTTGCGGGCGGATGCCAGGCGAGACGAGGGCGAGGGCATCCGCAGGATCGACCTCTGGTTCCGCGCCCGGACCGATGATCAGACCGTCCAGGTCGCAATTTCAGGAGTGTGATACATGAGTGTTCAGGCAGGTAAGGACCTTCTGCTGAAGGTTGATCAGGATGGCACCGGCGTTTTCGTGACGCTGGCCGGGCTGCGCGCAACGCGGCTGACATTCAACGCGGGCAGCATCGATGTGACGTCGACGGAAAGCGCCGGGGGCTGGCGCGAATTGCTGTCTGGCGGCGGTGTGAAATCGGCGCAGGTCAGCGGATCGGGCATCTTCCGCGACGAGGATACAGATGCGCGTGCGCGGCAGTTGTTCTTCGACGGCGAAGTCCCCGCATTTCAGGTGATTATTCCCGACTTCGGCATCGTGCAGGGTGCATTTCAGATCACGTCGCTGGAATACGGCGGTACGCACGATGGCGAGGCGACCTATGAAATCGCGCTCGCCTCGGCCGGGGAACTGACGTTCACGCCACTTTGATGGGCGACGGAAACCCCTATGCGGGCGAGGTGGCGCTGGTCTTGGATGGCGAGCGTCACCTGCTGAAACTGACGCTGGGTGCCCTGGCCGAGTTAGAGACCGAGATGCAGGCGGACAGTCTGGTCGGTCTGGTGCGTCGGTTCGAGAACGGCGGGTTTCGGGCGCGCGATGTCGCCCGGTTGTTGCTGGCAGGGTTGCGGGGGGGCGGTTGGCAAGGGAACGCCGGCCGACTTTTATCCGCTGAGATCCAGGGCGGGCCGATCGAAGCCACCCGGGTTGCCGCGCTGTTGCTGGGACGGGCTTTTGCCCTGCCGGAGCGATGAGCAGGGCAGAGGATGAAGCCTTCGACTGGCCAGCGTTGATGGCCGCGGGATTGCGCGGTCTTGGTCTGAAACCGGCGGAATTCTGGGCGCTGACCCCGGCGGAACTGGCGTTCCTTCTGGGACATGGCGACGGGCGATTGCCAATGGACCGGGCGGGGCTTGATGCCCTTGCCGCCCGGTTTCCCGACAAGGTGGAGACACGGAATGTATGACAGGGATCTGGACGAGGCGGGTATCGACGCCTCGCTCGACGCACTTGAAGCGCGGTTGGGCGGGTCGGAGGTGGTTGTTGCGCAGTTTACGGCGGAACTGGGAACGCTGGAGGGGCAGATGTTGCATACCCAACGGGAGGTGCAGGGTTTGTCACGCACCTTTGGCGGGTCACTGAAACGGGCGTTCGACGGCGTGATTTTCGATGGCGCGAAGCTTTCTGATGCGCTGACCGGACTGGCGCAATCGATGATCAACGCAACCTACAACACGGCTGTCAAACCCGTCAGCCAAGCCTTTGGAGGCCTGCTGGCAGGCGGATTGAATGCGGTTCTGCCGTTTGCGAACGGGGCGAGCTTTGCCCAGGGCCGCGTGATGCCGTTCGCCAAGGGTGGCGTGATCAGTGCGGCGACCCAGTTTCCAATGCGCGGCGGCACCGGATTGATGGGGGAGGCCGGACCCGAGGCGATCATGCCGTTGGCACGCGGTCCGGATGGGCGGTTGGGCGTGCAAACGAATGGCGGGTCGAGC
>Ga0209634_1000174_pt1 | contig 50501 bp, 52 predicted proteins | sample LinPmetageLP40_FD_184043 | JGI IMG/M metagenome (GOLD analysis project Ga0209634, IMG submission 184043) | Marine viral communities from the Pacific Ocean - LP-40 (SPAdes) (version 2) | ecosystem: Environmental > Aquatic > Marine > Oceanic | place: Pacific Ocean | collected 2010-08-26
TGAGTGAAGGACTTGATTATTCAGAGAACCACAAAGAGTATCGAACAGAAAACAGAAGATCTTATTCCTTCACTCAGTAAATTCCCAGAACATATCATAAAGACACTTAGAGATAAGACAATAGATCTCAGTGTAGTTCCTTATATGAGATCTAGGGATATAGGAATAGATGTTCACAACCTAAAACCAGATACACTAGTATATGCGTACTTAGACAACGAAGATGTTAGTTCTAATATATCAGGATCTACCACTGGTTCGTTCCTGACTACAGACACAACTGGCAAACTTTCAGGAATAACTTTAAGTATACCAACCAAGAAGTTCTTGACTGGTAAGAGAACTCTACGATTTATAGACAACACTACTAATAGTATCTCTACTGCAACCACCATTGCAGAGACTCCGATATTTGCACAAGGTATATACGAAACAAGAGATCAGAATGTATCTTCTGTTAGACCAATAATCAGGAGAAAACAGACAGTCAATAGTTCTGCAATTCCTACTGATGTTTCTACTAGGAAATCTTCATTAAGAACAAGCGAACAGTACCAATGGACTGATCCTCTGGCACAAACTTTCTTTGTGGATGAATCGGAGAATCCTAGAGGTGTGTTCTTGCAGAATATTCGTCTTTGGTTTGCAAAGAAAGATAATAATCTACCAATAACAGTTCAGATTCGCCCAACTAAGAATGGATATCCGCATCCATCTGCAATTGTTCCGTTCTCTGAAGTAGTATTGTATCCTGATAACGTAAATGTAAATACTGTATATCCAGAAACTGAAACGTCAGTTGATTTTACTACTCCTATTTTCTTAGAGCCAGGAGAGTATGCTATATGTCTTACATCTAACAGTTCAGACTATCAGTTATATACTGCGACTGTGGGAGAAACTGAATTAACTAGTGGAGACAATCCTAAGAGAATACAAAAACCAGTTTATGGTGGTAGCTTGTTCAGACCTCAAAATACAAACATAGCAGAACCGGACTACACTAAAGATCTTAAGTTTACTTTAACTAGATGTAAGTTTGTCACTACTGGAACTGACAGATCGTTGACACTTTCTGGAACTAATACAGGAACATCACACAAGACACATCTTGCAAGACTGAATACCTTTATGCTTTCTCCATCTGGCACAGGAAAAAGCATTACGTACTCACATCTTAGTAACGCAGCAGTAGATGAAAATACTAATATAACATTGCCTACAGAGAAAACGATAGATTCTACAGGTATAGGATCTTTCTCAATAACATTCACAAATTCAAATGATGACGTTTCTCCGGTCTTTGATACTACAACCGTTAATCTTCTTCATGTAGAGAATGAGATAAACAATAATACAGGAACACAAGACGATAAGAATCCATTTGGAACAAGTGTGGGTTCTGATGTAAGGTACATAACCAAGAGGATAGAGTTACCTTTCAATAATGCGGCAAACGATTTCCATGTTGATGTGGATATGATAAAACCAGAAAACACTCAGATCGAAGTATACATAAAGGGTCAGAGTAGAGGTAGTAATGATGATTTTGATAACTTCACATATCATAAACTCTCTAGAAAATTTGCAGAACGTTATTCTGGTGGAGTATCAGAGGTCATAACCGAATCATTCCATCTTGATGGTATTTCAATAAATTCAAAATATAGTTCCTTTGCAGTTAAGATTTGTCTATACACTTCAGACAAATCAGACATACCTGTAGTTAAGTCATTAAGAGCCGTGGCATTAGAGCATTGATTATGAGAGGTATAGAAGGAAGATCTGACATATTACGAGATAATACAACGAATGCGATTTTATATGTTGACAATAAAGAAGTAAAATCAAGAAATAAAATTAGCAAGATGGAAACTGAAATAGATAGTATGAAGGAAGAATTATCTACCATAAAAACTTTACTAGAGAGATTAATTGATGGGCGTTGAAAATACAACTTACGATATCCCAGACCTAGTTTTAAGTGACACGTTCCATGAATGGTTCACTGTAACTAACAATTCTATAATTGAAAAGTTAAACCGTTTAGAGGTTTATACTGTTCAATCAGCCGGTGGTTCTGCCGGTGATGGTATTTCGGCTTCTACTAACGCCGCAGGTGTTCTTCATATTGAAATTGGAAATACTGTCGAAAAGGATATTACCTTTAATGGTAGTATTACAGTAAACGGAAAAACAACGACTATCAATTCTACTGAATTTACGGTAGATGACTACAATCTAGTTTTAGGTTCCACAACCGAATCTGTAAATGATCACGATATTATGCTTCAGTCGGGTGGAGCATCGGGCGGTGGTATCATTGTCAAGGGCGTAAGTGGAGATAAAGAATTTCTCTGGAAGCACACAAACGCTGGTTGGAATTCAAACCAAAATATAAGCATTGGAAGTAACAAGAGTTTACTTGGTGCGAGTGATTCTGCAACAGGCATTACGGGTGATCCATTTAGACTTGACAGAACAGGTGGAATTAAATTCGGAACTGGTGTATCGGGCGGAAGCGGAAATGCACCCAAAGGATTAATTCTTGGATTTGCAGTAGGAACTACCGGAAATGGTGCAACCATGTCACCGCTTCTTTCGGGAGGATTTACAGGCATAACCATAGGTGGTTCTACCGGAACAAATAGACTCTTCCGTGTATTCAATGACGACATTGTTGCTGGACATTCAGCAGATGCAATGTACATTGATGATGACGGATATGTTAGTATTGTTAATGGCGCAAACAAAATTACGATAGATCAATCCTCTCATGGATTTACTTTCGGTACGCCAGTTTATATGACTCCCTCTAGCGGATATGCCGCTGCGAAAGCAAATGCAGTAGCCACTGCCGAAGTCATCGGTGTTGTATCTAGAGTGTATAATTCAAGTAAGTTTGAACTGACTCTTGGTGGTGAATTGAGAGGTAATTTCTCTGGAATTAGCGATGAATCCTCAAACCTTACTCCGGGTAATGCTTACTTCTTAAGTCCACTCAACGCAGGGCAAATTACAGAAGAAAAACCCGTATCGAATGGTCAAGTACAGAAAACAGTTTTCATTGCACTGGATGCTGATAGAGCATTAGTCAAGAACTACTTAGGTGGTGAAGTTGAACTGATTCAAAATGCCGCAAATGGGTTACGAGCAAATACAATATTGTTTAATGACACAATAGCTGAAGGATTTACTTTCGGTGATGCAGCAATTGTAAAACAAGATGCATCTGGTGGAATGGTATTTAAGAGGGCAAAAGCAAATGCTGATATGTCCGATGTTGTTGGTATTGTAAATGACATTGACGTTGGTGGTATCGAAAACATGAACAGTCTTGTCATGTCTGGATCATTCACCATGCGGGATTGTAATGTAAATACTGTAGGTGAAACATACTTCATTCACCCATCCCCTCCTGCTGCTGATGTTCGTTCCAACACAATTAGTGGTAAAGAATTAGATGACGGCATAGATGTTGTTACCGGATCTGCGGTTGCCTTTGCTGCTGATCAAATCAATAAACCTCTATATGTTGCTGACGGAGTTTCAGGTGGTATCGTAACAATCCTGAGAGGTACGGTTGAAGAGCCGATTGCTGAGGATGACTTTAGTACAGATGTTCCAGTAGGATCAGTGATGGCTTGGTCGGGAAGTGTTGCTGCAATCCCACAAGGCTTTGTATTGTGTGATGGTGCTGCTTATGCCGAAACTTTATATCCAGAATTGTTTACTGAAATTGGTAGAAAGTTTGGTGGTGACGAGTCGGCAAATACGTTCACTGTTCCAAATCTTAAAGGTAAGTTCATCGTAGGACGAGATCCAGATGATGCTGACTTTGATACAATAGGTGATTTTGGTGGATCTAAGAAGCACACACTAACCGTCGATGAGTTACCTGATCACGATCACGCTTATGAAAGTGCAGTTCACCCTCGAAGCTCACAAACAGCTGGAGAAATTGCAGCAGGTAATATCATTTCCGGAACTGGTCACGATAATGCCGAACAAGAACAAGAAGGCGATCCCCAAGGTGGTGCAGCCGGTAGAACTCAATTCGGTGTGGCTAAAGTTACTAAACCGACATCGTTGGTCAGTTCTTTCTTGGGAGAAGGAATAGGATCTGGTAGTGGTATAGCACACGACAACCTCCCACCATTCTTCACTCTCGCTTACATCATTCGCGTCGAGGGTGTAAATGAACTGTTTGACGGTACACAAATCTTGGGTGGTGATAGCGAATTCATTAGTATCACAAACTACGACATTGGTGGCGGTGAACTTCTTGTACAGCATCCGGATCTTTCGTATGACCCACTTGGCTGGATTGATTTAGGAACCAATCCTGGCAGCAATAGTGGAGAAGGTGGACAATCATCAAAAGGTGGTGGTGCAGCCGGTGGTTGGGTGTACGACGTTCACACCACATTCATGCGAGATATAACTTACTTTGAAACTAGCGCAGGTTTTCCAGATTACAGGAGGGGTAGAGGAAACGCACAGACCAAAGAGTGGACTCTAAATGTTGCAGACTTAAGAGGAAATGGATTTAATGCTGCTCTAGTTCGTTCTGCTAAATTAGCAATTGAATTTGATGATGATTTCTTCTTCCATTATGTTGAGTACTTAGATCCAAATACAGGTCAATATATTCCCATCGCGGGCGACAACCGACAAGGTTCGGGACCCCCTGCTATATTGACTAGCGGACTTTCTGATAGGGCAGGACAATTCTATGCCACTACTGTTACAGTCCCGGTTGTTCCTAATCAGAGTCAACTACAATTCAGAATGAGAATCTGGTTGAATCAGACACCAAATGTAGAACCGGGTCTTCAATATGATCAAATTAGTATGACTCTTCTTGGTGTTAACCAAGTCATGGACAATGCACTAACTCGTCTTAAGCAAACCAATACTGATCGTAAGAATCTTATCGTCAATGGTAACTTTGACCTATGGCAAAGAAGACGAGCAATCGGAACAACTGTCGATGCAAAACAAGACGATGATGCATATTTTGCTGATAGGTGGCTTAGATCTCAAAAGCTATCATCCGGTGGAAAATCAACACTCGCAGTTCAGAGAAAAGAATTTGGTCTTGCACAAACTGAGGTTCCGCATTATCCCAAGTACTACATCAACGTAAAGGGAAATGAGACTGGAACATTCGACTCAGACGGACACAACTATATTGGACAGAAGATAGAAAATGTCCGTACTCTCTCAGGAAAGAACGCAACTATTTCTTTCTGGGCAAAGGGTGATGCAACAGGAACGTGTTTCCTCGGTTATAGTAGGGATTACGGAACAAATGGTGTTCCTGCTACGAATGAAAACTTTGGGGTACGATCTTTCATTGTGGACACCACTTGGAGAAGATACACGTTCAGTATTAGAATTGCCGATCTTACTTCTGGAACAGAAGGAAAAGATACTTGCAATACGCCTGATTCGTCGCTTGACATAAACTTATACACTTGTCTGAAAGCAGGAATTAGAGGAAACGGTTCTGCAAATATCAACTATACAGGAACTCTAAGTCTTGCACAAGTTCAAGTTGAAGAAGGATCCAAAGCTACTGATTTTGAACTTCTGAGAGAAGATGAAACTCTTAGACTTTGCCAAAGATATTACTCAACATCGTTTAATGCTCGGGAAAATGAAGCTGAATCACTAGTAAACGCCAGAGGATATGTGCCAGTAATAAATCATCTAGTCAACAGTGTATTACAACAACACACAACGTTCCCAGTACCAATGAGAACTGAACCTTACGTTGATGTACTTAACCGATCTAACGATGGATTTGGTACTATAGGAAGTCCAGAAGCTAGTGGTATCTCTGGAAAAATTCACCTAAAACGTGCGTTCAGTAATGCTCAAAGACAAGCGAATGAAATGTTAATTCCTGATCATTCAAATAAAACTCTGGGTGTTAGTAGAATAGGTGGAAATAGACAGGTAGGTGGACTGAACGGATTTGCAAGAGGAACAAAAGAATACATTAATGAGATTTTTGTTATCGATGAAACCGTCGGTGATCAGTACTGGCAGTGCGAATTCCACTACAACTTTAAAGCAGACGCAGAACTTTACAACAATAGCTAACATACATACTCTAAAGGAGAGTACTCTTGGCACAAAGTCATATTAAACTTACAGGCGGAATTGGTGATGGTACTTCAGTTAGAAATACTATCACACAAGCTAGTCACGGCTTTAGTGCTGGACAGGCTATTCGATTCAACCGAAGTACCGGTGCAGGAGAACAGTACTTTGCAGCGGATGCCAGCAGTGCAGATAATTCAGAAGTAATCGGAGTTATTGAAAATGTTGTTGGTGCTAACGAATTTGTTTTAGTATACAGTGGTGAAATTGATACAGGTCAATTCGATTCACAATATGCAGTAGTAGATGATGAAGTTTTCTTCCTCGATGCAACAACTCCCGGTAAACTAACCAATATTCCACCTTCTTCTGCTGGACAGGTTATCAAACCAGTTCTAACTAGAGCAGAAGGAAATAAAGCTGTTGTCACCAACTACATCGGAACCGTAATTGGTGGTTCTTCTGTAGTTAGTTTAGATTCAATTCAACCAGTAGGAACAATCGAACCTTTCGCCGGAGCCGTCGATGACATTCCTGATACTTGGGGACTGTGCGATGGATCAGCGGTGGAGGTTTCTACTTACCCTGATCTTTACACTAGACTTGGTAGCAACTATGGCTACTATCAAAAAATTACGTTAAGTGCTGGCTCTCTTCCTGCTGAGTTGGTGGTAGGAAATGTAGTAGAGACTGGTGGTTCAAGTAATACAATGAGAGGTATTGTTGTAGAAAAAGGATCAAATTACGTAGTAATTGATACCGATTACCTACAAGATAGCGGTGATGGTTTTGTTCCGCATTCTTATGAATGGACGGATGCTACAGACATCGTAGTTAAGGCTACACCCACAGGATCTTTCACCGGCTCTTTGTTTAGAAATACAAGCTCAACTAATACCAACATCAGTGAGCAACTAACCGTTGCCACTGCTGGAGATTTTTCAGCAGTAACTTCTCATGTAAGAAAACCAGACCTTAGAGGTAAAGTTGTTCTTGGATTAGCTGACTCGGATACTGGAGCTGGTAATAGAACTGGTACTGCAATAGCTGCGGATCAGAACTTTATCCGTGGACAGATTGGTGGTGAATATGAGCATATTTTAACTCCAGCAGAACTTGGAATAAACACGGGATCAGTAGGAGCAAACACTAATGCCGGCTCACCTTTAGGACACAATAACCTACAGCCATATGTTGGTATTAATTACATAATTAAGTTGTCTTCACTTGCACAGGCATCCATACTTGATAATATAGATCTTAAACTTCCTCTAGTCGAACTTACGGATGTTACATTCCCTTCGGGTACACAAGATGGTGATCTCATCATGTTTGATGTGAATGGAACACTGGGAAATAAGTTTAGACCATATCGCTTATTCACGAGTTATACATCAGATGTAAATACATTCCAAATTGATGTGGATGACACGGGGAGTGTAAAACCAAAAATCAAATTTGGTAGTGCTTCCGAAACAGCCTCATTTGGAATTAATTTATCTGGTTTAGGATCAGCGTCAGGGAACTCCTTTGTAGTCAAGAATAACAGCAATACGATTTTAGAAGCTAAGAATCCCAGTGGCACTGATGATACTGGTTATGTTGGTGTGGGGGCTGCCGCGGATAGTACGGCAAACCTAAAAATAGGCGCTAAAGGTTTGAAATTTAGTGCTTCTTCTCCTGTTGTAACTCAGATTAGAACCGGTATTAGAACATCTGGTAGTACAGATAATACCTCACTGGTTACTGAGACAGCAATTAGAACAGCAATAGATTCTAGCCCCAAACTAGTTCATCTTGAAACACATGCCACCAGACTAGGTGGTCTGCCGTCATCGAATACGAATTTTGCAACGGGAACATTCGATGCTGGAGACTATGGTGTCCCAACAGGAGCAACACATATTCAAATCAACTGGACAGGGGAAACTACAGGCGGCCTGCAAGCATACATTTTTACAAATTATTCTGCGGGAACCAGTATTAATTCTAATGCTACATTTAAAGTCCTGTACATGACTGGAAATATTAACAATAGAGATATCATGTCTGTAACTGAAATTCTACCAGTGGATGCGGATGGTAAGTTTACACTTTCAAAGAACAACCAATACAAATCCTCATCTTGGCAAATAACCGGATATATAGCTTGAACCACAGAGTAACTAAGTAATAAAATTTTTAGGGTAATACATGGGATCATCATCAATAAATCTAAGAGGAGTAGCAGGCAGCGAAGCACTCCGAAACCTAGTGTCAAACGCTTCTTTTGCGAAGTGGAGTAGAGGTATCTCTACGGACATTCATGGAATAAACAGTTCTGTTAAGTTGACATCTACCTCTGATGAATGGTTCACTCGTTATTGGCCGGGGACAGATGGATCAACAGGTTCAGGACTCGCGTCTATTCATAGAGTAGAAAAGCGTCCTCATGATATTGGTCAAGTTGAGGTAGAAGGAAACCCACTTTACTTTATGAGAATGCATCAGGGTGGAATCACTGGTGGAACCTATGCAAACGAAATAATTTCAGTATCTCATAGAATTCCAAACGTAAGAATTCTACAGGCTTCAACTTTAAATGTTTCATTTTATGCTAAAGGTTATTCTGCTGGACACAAATTAGGTGTAGGGCTTACTCAGGTGTTTGGAAAGAGTGGTGGTAGTTTAGGTGAATGGAATGGTGGAGGAGAATTCGATGATGGATTCACCGCGTCATATCCGGTTCAGGTAAAGGGACAGGAAGTTACACTCGAATCATCTTGGAAAAGACATAGTGTAAAATTTAAAGTGCCAGGTATCAAAGGTAAAGAAATTGGTATATCCGGTGACAACTATACTGAACTTAACTTTTACATTCAGGCAGGAACAACCACTGCAAACTCTTCTAATAGAAACCTAAAGAATAGTATTGCATATGGTGGTGAAATGATTGATCTTGCAAATGTGCAAGTAGAGAAAGGTATTGATCTTTCTCGGTTTGAGAACATCCAACAGAATTCTCCTTTGCCTGATATGATCGGCGCACAAGTTACCGCAATCGCTTCGGGTGAAGTTAACAATGTGGCTGCATCTCAAGCAGACGCTCTTCTGCTAAGATATCAGAAAATAGATACCCACAATGCTTCAGGAACTATATTAGCTGGTAGCGATATGTACATCGCTCTTAATGACATTGCTCCAACCGGGGGTACAGGAAATAACGTTCTGAAGTTTGGACAGTTCTTCAAGACATCCAATGCTCCCATCTTTATGCTCTCTCCTTCTCATGCAGGAACCACGGGTGCAACAGCAGACACCACAGCAAAGGCTTTGACCGACGTAAGAGTGTTTGGAACAGTAACAGACGACTATAGAGTATTGAAAGTCAATTCATATTCTGGACAAGAGGGACTAACAGCAGGACCTGATCAGAACAGACCCTTTAACATTTTCGCAGTGCAGTTGGGTGATTCATCCAACGAATCTGGTGGAGGTGATGGAGGTGGTGGTGCCGGTAATGATCCAGGCGGAGGCCAGGGTGGTGGACCAAATGATGATAGCACAGGTGGACGAAATAATGAAGGAAATCCCGGTGGTGGTGTTGTTATTGATGACGATAGTAGTGGTGACGGAGAACCACTTCATGGACCTTGATTTAACCTAGATATATAAAAGAAAGCCAGTATAGGGAAACTAAATGGGAAGTGCAGCAACATTTAAAAGACTTCAGGATTCCGTAAAGGTAATTCGTACAACTACCAATCTGTATGTTTCACAGACTGGTAGTGATAACAATGCGGGAACCAGTCCGGCAAGACCTTTCAAAACTATTCAAAAAGCATTTAACTTTTTGAATTCCTATATTATTGTTGAATCCGGTTCGGTTATTATTAACTTAACTGAAGGTGTTCATACAGTAAACTCAGAAATACAAATGAATCACCCACAGGGGTCAAAGGTTACTTTGCGGGGTGCAACTCCGATTGACGCAAAAGCAACTCGGGCTAGGGACTATCTTGATACTACTGGGCTTCAGGGTGTAGTAGGATCAGTAAATTACAATCAGCTTCTATATGGTTTAGAGGGAGGATCTGGTCCTAACGAGGGTGAACGATTCTCTATGGAATTAAAATATGAGTATGCCGCTGCTGGAGAAACTGCTGGATCTGGACTGACATTAGACAATAGTCAAGTCGGAAGATATATCATGGTTGCTCCATATGGGAGTGATGGTGAGATTATGTTCCACTATAATCTAGATTCACTTGGAAATTCTGGTAGTCATGGTATAACTGCCAACTCAACTTCACCCAAGCGATATAGCGAAACAGAAACTCTTACCAGAAGATTCTTTGCTTTTGGACCACATAAAATTATCAGTAACAGTAATGATACAGGTGTACATCCAATTGTAGAAAATAGAATAAGAAACAGAAATCCATATTCTGGTATTGCAAACTCCCAAAGCGGTAGGTTTCATTCATTTTCCAACCCAGCCAATGCTGGTAATTTGTTTAACAACACTCAAATTGGTGAGGGTACTACTAGCGATCACCCATATAGTGGCGGGCTTTTATATGTCCCGACTAGATACTTCCAAACCACAATTTCAGTATCAACCAACACAAACGGAATACGAATTAAAAATTCTGGACTCAAAGTTGAAAACCTTGTTATGGAATCCTACGATCCACTTACAACTGCAACTAGAGCATCGGCATTTTCCGGGATAGTTGCCGAAGAAGGATCCACTCTTATATTAGGAACGGGTTTCATTGTTCGTAACTTTGGTGTTGGACTCAATATTAGAAACCGATCACTACTGTTCCAGAGTAACCCATCACAATTATCATACTTATCCTCTAGTTATTGTGGGATTGGTGTTAGTATCTCGGACAACTCTCAGGCAGAATTATTTAAATATGTAACAACTGGTTGCTGGGATGATGGGTTCGCTGTCGAAGGGCAATCTAACGGACAGTTCAATCAGTGCATTTCTATAGGAAATGGTAGAGACGGATTTATCGCACTCAGAAACAGCAACATAATTGCAGTTAGATGTTTCTCTGGTTACAATTGGCAAAACACTGCTAAACTATTCAGTATAAACACAGAAGCCGGAGTTGGTTTTGGGGCTAGATTAAATTCTAATATTGAATGTTCTTCTTGTTTATCTTTCCGAAATGGTTACGGATATTTCGCTGATAAGAATTCATCAATGAATGTTTCTTCTTCTGATTCGCAGGACAATCTTAATCGATCAGTAAGCGTTTCTGAATCTTCAAATGCGATCATAGGACCATTTTATTACTCCAAGGCAGATCAACACGGACATTACATAAGTGATGCATCTTTCAGTAGAATCTATGAGAACCAATTGGAGTTGACAGGTTTAGATTCTCCAACAGGTGTAACTGGAAGTGCTTTCACTGTGGCAATGAATTCTAGTGCAAACGTATTCGGAATGACACTAGAAAGTTACGGAAATAATGCTATTGAGGTTATTTACGGATCTAGAATAGTTGGATACGAAACAAGAATTTCAGGTGCTACCGGAAAAGAAGGTGACGCGATAAATTGTGTATATGATTCTATGGTTAGATTAAGTGGAAGCACTATAGGCGGAAATCCCATAAATAAAACAGCGTTGCTCGATGGTTACATCGAAATTAACGGAGTAGAACTCTGATGGCTAGTAAACGATTAATTATTTTCGATAAAGATACTGGATTAGTTGAGGAAATTTTAGAAAATACGGATGGTAATAGATCCAGACCTCTAAAAGACAATCAGTCTATTGCTGTTGCTTCAGAAAAACAACCACTGGCAAGCACTCCAGATATAACTAAAGATCTATTTGTTAGTAACACACCAGAGAATGCCGTATTTAGTAATACACCCCAGTTAACTCCTGGTCCCATCTCATACGACATACCCAAAAGATTAGCAACAACCCATAACGCTATGGGTAAAATCATCTTAGGTGGTCAACACAGCAACGTTCATTCGTTAGATGGTGAATTTGTTCAAACCTCAACCCGACTTGCTGACTATAATTTCTATGCATGGAACCACTGGATCCGTGATCTTAAACTAGAGATAGGCGACAACTTCCAACTTCTCAATCTCAAAAACAATATAGTTGATGGTATATACAAAGTTAAAGGATATGAGGGTGGTAAATTAAGAACACTAAAAGTTGCCGGGTTTACGACCGGTCAAGGTATAAGTGGGCAATTTTCTATTAGTGCAGGGACTTTTGGATCACCTGTCCTTAGCGGTGCAATTAGACTGCAATCAGTAGATGGAAGTCAATTTGGGCTTAGTGCTTCGGTTGACGGTTGTGGTGTTTATCAATTCAACGAAACAGTCGAACAGAGTTTTTATAAAGTAACAAACAACGGTGGAGTGAAGCACGATACTAGTGTAGCAAGACTAGGAGCCGCATCGGCAATCTTTAGCGGTGGAAATGGTACAACAGGTCCACAATTGACTGTCCCAGCAAACTCAGGGTTCAGTACAGACGGAGCTTCTAAGTACTACTACAAACTAGATACTTTTGTGAAATTCGACGGGGCCCCATCAGCAGACGCTGTATTAGCGGGTAAAGTCGGGGATGCTGCAAGCATCGCAGACGGATCATACTACCTTAAATATGAGTCTTCTCCATCATCTTTTGTGTTCAATTATTCAACTACCGCCAGTTCAACTGACTTTAATAAGTCATTGTCCACTGGTTCCCTTCCATCGGGCGTAACTCTAACCGAATGGACTCATGTTCAGGTTGAGTTTGGAGATCTAGAGGGTAGAATTTTTGTTGACGGAAAGGTACTAGCAGTACAGGCACTTGGTACAACAGAAGAAATTTTCTCAGATTCTTCTACTCATAATTTTGTCTTGGGAGCAGATGGACTTCTGCAAAATCCATTCAAGGGATATCTTGACGAAACTCACCTAGTGTTTGCAAAAGCCTCTGAGTCAGGTGCTACAGCTATATTTGGTCGAACTGGAGATCTCCTTGGAACTACTGCGGCAGGTTCGACTCTGGCAGTAGGTTTCACCATTCCAGTTCCAGCAACGAAGGGTAGTACGGGGGGAACTAATACTAAACTACTATTCAAGATGGATGGGATCCATAATTGTGAGTCCTTCACCGAAGATGGAATTAATGTAGCAGAAGCTAGTGTTCAGTCATACGATCACGATAGAAGAGTCATGTTCATATCTGACTATGGTTTTACTGGATCAATAACTGAATTTAGCCCAAGCACAACTAAAGGACTTCTCAAGGGATACAATATTGGTGCTGGTATAACTGGTGCATGTGCTGGTGTAACTGGAAATAGTCTTGCTACTAGACCTATTGTAGCAGCAGAAATAGGAAGAACTGCGGATGGATTGACATTATCAGGAATGATTACAACACTCGGAGAAAGATCTGAACTACAACTTCTCAGAGACTTGCTGGGAAATCCTATGTTTGGTCAATCTGGGGCTCGTGGAGACTTTACCAATCTGTTTGCTGGGAACACCGAAGATCAATTTGGAACTGGGGGAACGGGATCAAACGGAACTACTGTTGGACCACAACAAAGTCTTCGATTCTTCGCCAGTGAAGGTAATCTAAACAGAATACAAGAAGCGAATGATTTAATTGGTGTGTGTTCTGGTTTGAGCGGAGATGTATTTTACTTCAACAATGCAGAAGGAAAGAACTTCGGTATTTACGGATACGAGTTGTCAGATCTATTGATCGATGTTATAACCTTCAGAAACTTTAAACGACAATCAACCGATAGAAACATTAGTGATGTTAAGACGGCAACCAGTCTTGACAAATTATCGATCTCGGGTAAAACCAAGTCCGTCAGCGTTAAGGGTAAGTCAGTGGGTATACAAGCTCAAGTCGGCTTCCAAATTCTAGATTTCGGTGGTGGTTGATAATGCTCAGATTTTTTCAGAATGATGAAATCGTAAACATCAACGGGAAAGAGTTCGATTTCGGACTCTTTCTTCTTTCTGAGCCTTCATACCAATACAAAGTTGGATGGTCTAGAGATTATATTCCAAACAAAAAACATACTACTACAAATGGCAACACATCAAATGCTTATCCCAAAACTTGGTCTGATGGTGATAGATATTTAACGATGGCGAGTGATCTCATATATCTAAAAGAATATGTAGAATCCGAAAATATATCTCCATAATTCCTACATATAGTAAAGGAGAACTCTATGGCAGAACCTAGCACAAGAGAAGAATTAAAACAATATAGTCTTCGTAAATTGGGTGCGCCTGTGATCGAGATCAATGTAGACGATTCTCAATTAGAGGATCGTATTGATGATGCTCTTGCTTTATATACTGAATATCATTTTGATGGCGTTGAACGTAGATATTACAGATATCAAATCACTGGTGCTGATATGGCCAGAGCAAAGGCAGATCCTCTAAATGGTGGTTACATTGAAACAAACACAATTGATCCTAGTATTATCAGTATTGTTAAACTATTTCAATTCTCTGAAAGTACAGTTAATATGTTTGATGTTCGATACCAAATGTCTTTAAATGACTTTTATGGTATCAGAACTGGTATGGGTAGTATTCACAATTATGATATAACCAAACGGCACTTGTCTCTTCTTCAGCAAATGCTAGATCCAGAAAAGATGATACGCTTCAATCGGGTAACCAACAAGTTATATGTTGATATGAATTGGGAAGAAGATGTAGAGTCGGGAGATTTCTTAGTCTTTGAATGTTACTCTACCGTGGATGCACAGGCATACAGCGAAGTATATAAAGATAAATTTGTGAAGAAATATACAACAGAGCTGTTCCGTCATCAATGGGGATCAAACCTTTCCAAGTATGACGGTATTCAACTCCCAGGCGGTGTTCAGTTTAACGGTAGACAAATAATGGATGATGCAAGACAGCACCTAGACAAGATAGAAGAAGAAATGTCTCTCCGTTATGAACTTCCAATAGACTTTATGACGGGATAATCCAATGGCAAAAAACAGTTACTTCAATGATGTTAATTCAGAGAACAATCTACTGAATGATCTTACCATAGAAACTATTAAGATTCATGGTAGAGATATGGTGTATATTCCCAGAACGCTCGTTAATGAAGATGAACTATTTTCTGAGGACACAATTTCTAAATTTGAAAATGGCGTAGAGATTGAGATGTACATCAATTCAATTGATGGTTTCGGAGGGGACGGAGACTTCATAAGTAAATTTGGTCTTGAGATTAGAGACTCAGTTGAACTCGTGGTTTCCAAGAAAAGATTTGAACAGTCATTTTCACATAACGCAACTATAACCCGACCGAGAGAGGGTGACCTTATTTTCTTTCCTCTCTCAAAGGGTTTATTTGAAATAAAATTTGTAGAACACGAAAACCCGTTTTACCAACTAGGAAAACTATACACGTATAAACTATCATGTGATCTCTTCGTATACAGCAACGAAGACATCGACAGTGGCTTTAGTGAGTTGGACAGTTTCGATGATGACAGAAAGACTTTAGCTCAGGACTTAACTATGGGAAGCCTTGTCGGATCCACTGCCAACTTCTATGATGGTGAAACTGTATTCCAAGGAAGTTCTTTGAAACTTGCTACTGCAACTGCGACGATAGTAGACTGGAACTCCAGTACTAAGGTTCTTCGTCTTGATGAGATTAAGGGTAGGGTTGATCCAAATGCGGATGAGTTGATAGCCGATATTACAGCGTTTAAGGTTGGAACAAACGTCGTAGGCTCCAAGTCATTCTCCCAGTATACAGTTAGCGGATCTACTGCGTCTGATCTCATAGTAACCGATGACCAATATAACGATTCTTCCATTCTTGATATAACAGTCGATGAAGATGGAATAATAGACTTTACTGACACTGATCCATTCTCCGAGGGTAAATATTAATGTTTGGACATTTCTATCACAATTCAGTTCGCAAACTAGTATCCGCCTTTGGTACTTTATTCAATGAGATTGATGTCAAGAGATACAATTCGGATGGTAGCGTAAAAGAAACTGTTCGAGTTCCTCTTGGATATGGTCCCAAAGAAAAGTTTTTAGTAAGATTACGACAAGCTAGTTCAATAGATGATGGCGTAAAGGTTAGAGTAACTGCTCCCCGTCTCGCTTTTGAATTGACTGGATTTAACTATGATACCAGCCGAAAAAGAAATACTCTTTCCAAGAGAATTGCAACAGGAGCATCGGCTGGTGGATCTCACATAAGAAGAAATTTTGCAGAAGTTCCATATAACTTTGAGTTTTCCCTTTCCGTGTTTGTACGACATATGGATGATGGACTTCAGATAGTGGAGCAGATCCTCCCTTACTTCACACCAGAGTTTATCGTGACAATGAATAATACCGACTTAGATAAATCGGTAGACGTTCCTATTGTTCTATCAAGTGTTACTAACACAGCTGAATATGATGGAGGCCTTGAGACTGGTAGACTAATAACATTTGACTTGAATTTCACAGCAAAGTCTTATGTGTATGGTCCAATCAAAGAAGCGAAAATCATTTCGCAAACTATCACAACTTTCTTCAACCTCGAAGATATAGATGCCAGTGGAGGTATTACAGGAGCCACGGGTGCATACTCTAGAGTTGATGTTGGCGTTAGTGGTGGTGCAGGAAATACGTATAACCTAGTTAATGGTTACACGGCAGATACAAATCTTTTCGTTCGTGGTTACTCAGCAGGGGTAACAGGAGGACCCGGTATAGATGTACTTGGTAATACAATATGACAAAAAAATCAATAAGTGATAAGATATCAGAAGCACTTGATGTCGAAACTCCAGTATCAAAAGCCGACATTGAAATTAAAAAACCTAAAGAAATCGAAGTATCACCCGATGACGATCTAAATAAAGATTACATCTCAGTCAGACGTAATCTGAAAGATCTAATTCAAACTGGTACAGGAGCAATTGACGGTATTCTTAATGTGGCATCAGAAGGTGAACATCCGCGTGCATATGAAGTTGCTGCACAACTTATCAAGGTAGTAACAGATACCAATAAGGAATTGATGGATCTCCACAAAAAGGTAAAAGACATTCAGAAGGATGATGTCAAACTAACCCAAAATAATACCACAAACAATGCCATATACGTGGGATCAACCACTGATCTTCAATCTCTGATAAATCAGGATAGAAGTCAAGCCAAGAAGAAATTAAATAATGAAGAGGATATTATAGATCAATGAGTGAAGGTTACCTTGGTAATAAGAATCTAAAAGCAGCAGGAAAAAACGTAGAATTTACTAAAGAGCAGGTCGAAGAGTACATGAAATGTGCTAAAGATCCTGTTTACTTTATTAAAGAATATGTTCGTATTGTATCTCTTGACGAAGGGCTTGTTCCCTTCGGAATGTATGATTTCCAAGAAGATATGGTAAGGCAGATTCACGACAACAGATTCGTAATTGCAAAATTACCTCGACAGACTGGCAAGTCAACTACAGTTATATCTTACTTACTCCATTACATTCTGTTTACGCAGGATGTCAATGTTGCTATTCTTGCTAACAAATTAGCCACTGCAAGAGAACTCTTACATAGATTAAAGTTAGCATATGAGTATCTTCCACCTTGGATGCAACAAGGTATCGTAGAATGGAATAAAGGGTCGATTGTTCTTGAAAATGGATCCAAGATTCTAGCATCAGCTACGTCTTCAAGTGCAGTCCGTGGTGGATCATTCAACATGATCTTCCTTGACGAATTTGCGTTTGTTCCTCAAGGGGTGGCAGAAGAGTTCTTCAGTTCAGTATATCCAACCATTACATCTGGACAGTCAACTAAAGTTCTAATCATTTCAACGCCAAAGGGGTTGAATATGTTTTATCGTTTCTGGAATGATGCGGTAAACAAAAGAAATGATTACGTTCCTATTGAGGTACACTGGTCTGCGGTTCCGGGTAGGGATGAAAAATGGAAAGAACAGACTATAGCAAACACATCAGAGGAGCAGTTCCGGGGTGAGTTTGAATGTGACTTTATTGGTTCTTCTTCTACTTTAGTTTCAACGTCTAAACTTAAATGTCTATCATACCAAAATCCAATAGTTTCAAATGATGATGGTTTATCGTTATACGAAAAACCAAAAAAGGATAGAGTCTATATTACTACCGCAGACACATCCCGTGGACAGGGGAGGGACTATAGTGCCTTTGTTATATTTGACGTAACAGAAATGCCCTATAAAGTGGTTGCTACCTACAGAAACAATACGGTATCTCCCATGTTATATCCAACAGTTATCCACAGCTTATGCAAACAATATAATGATGCACACTGTTTAATAGAAATTAATGACATTGGCGGCCAAGTAGCAGATATTCTTCACGCAGAACTAGAATACCCAAACCTCATAACAGTGCTTGTAAAGGGTAGAAAAGGACAAATTGCTTCTTGGGGGGGTTTCGGTGGTAATTCTCAAATGGGTATACGTCAAACCAGTGTAACGAAGCGTGTGGGATGCTCAACGTTAAAAAGTTTGATTGAGGAAGACAAACTTATAGTCAACGATATGCACATAATGGAAGAGTTGTTTTCATTTATATCCAAGCGACATTCCTATGAGGCTGAAGACGGACATCATGATGATCTAGTTATGTGTCTAGTTATGCTTGGATGGTTAACCACTCAGTCTATGTTCAATGAGTTCATCGAGGGTTCATTCAGAGAAAATCTATACGAAGAAAAGATAAAAGAACTAGAGGAAGAAATGACACCCTTCGGTTTTATGGACGGTGACCTAGAAGACCAATCATTCGTAGATGATCAAGGAGATCGCTGGTATGGGGATAGCAACCAAGATAATGACAGTGATTCGTCTTTTTGGTGAATTACCCAGAATCCTAAATAACTCTGATCCGTTAAATTATGTAAATACAAGATAGACGGTCTTATCAAAGGAGAATAACATGGGATTTCAAGTCAGTCCAGGCGTAAACGTCACAGAAATTGATTTGACAACAATTGTCCCGGCAGTAGCCTCAACTTCAGGCGGTATCGCTGGAGTATTTCAATGGGGACCTGTAGAGGAAATCACGCTTGTCGATTCGGTGAATGTACTAAAAAGTAGATTCGGTGGTCCTGATGATGATACATACGAATATTTTTTCACCGCTGCAAACTTCCTCGGTTACGGTAACAGCCTTCAGGTTGTTCGTGCAGTAGGAACAGATGCAAAGAACGCAGTTTCAACAGGTGGAACAGCAAGATTATTTAAAAATGAAGTAGATTTTGAAACAAATAAAGGTTCTGGGATTGGTCAATTCTTTGCCAAGTACCCAGGCGTTCTTGGAAACTCCATCTCCGTTTATGGATTTGATGGTGGAGCAGCAAGTGACGGAGAAGTTGGTGTGACTATTGGTCTGTCAACTGGAATCGGAACTACAGTTACCGTTGGAAGCACCCAAATTTCTATTGGATTGGGTACAACCCAAGGTGCGGGACCAAACGTTCAGAAGGGTGATGTTCTTCAACTCCCATCTGGTCAGCGTGTTCTCATAAACGAAACTGCTATCGGAATTACCTCACCATTCAAGTTGAACACTGCTATTTCAACTGAAGTCACAAATGGCGCTGGTGTTACTCTCCAATCTAGATATTCGACACTATTCCCAAGACTTGGAACTAAGAGTGTATCTGCTACAGGAACTGATGTAGAAAACGCTGGTGGAACAAACGACCTTTTCCACCTTGCAGTAGTTGACCATGATGGTAAATGGACTGGAGAAAAGGGTACTGTTCTCGAAACATTCGAGTCAGTTTCCAAAGCAACAGATTCCAAGAAGTTTGATGGTTCTGCTAACTTTTATAAAGATATCATCAACGAAGAAAGTCAATACATTTGGGCGGATGATGATCTTGCGGGAGTTTGTACTGGAACTAAATCCAATACAACCTTTGGTAGCATTACTGCAAATACAGACTTGACTTCTTCTGGTGCGTATGGTGTTACTCTTGCAGGAGGAACTGCCGCTAAGACCGCAGCAGAAACAGCCTTGTACACTGCCGGTTACTCTAAGTTTGAAGATTCAGAAGTAGTTGATGTTTCTCTTCTTCTTTCTGGTCCTGCTAGTGCTACTGTTCAGGGACTTCTGGTTGATCTTTGTGATCAGAGAAAGGATTGCATTGCATTCTTGTCTCCTAATCCACTATCAGACTATAAGAATAAATCAGAAGGAGATGCATCTAAGAATGCAGTGAACTATAGGAACAATTCACTAAACAAGAATTCATCATACGCAGTCTTGGACACAGGATTCAAGTACATGTACGATCAGTTCAATGGTGTGTATAGATATGTTCCACTGAATGGTGACATCGCTGGTCTTCTAGCAAGAACCGAACGGGAAAATGAGGCATGGTTCTCACCCGCTGGTTTCAACAGAGGACAAATCCGAGGTGTCGTCAAGCTGGCGTTCAACCCAAGACAAGCCCAAAGAGATGATCTCTATCAGGCTGGAATTAACCCTGTAGTTTCATTCCCCGGTGAAGGAACAATCCTCTTCGGTGATAAGACTCTACAGAGTAAACCAAGTGCATTCGACAGAATCAATGTTCGTAGACTGTTCATTATTCTTGAGAAAGCAATTGCAACTGCTGCCAAGTTCCAACTCTTCGAGTTTAACGATGAGTTTACTAGATCGCAGTTCAGAAACTTGGTGGTTCCATTCCTTCGGGATGTTCAGTCAAGAAGAGGTGTCACTGACTTTAAGGTTGTTTGCGACGAAAGTAACAACCCCGGCAGTGTAATTGATAGAAACGAGTTTGTAGCTGATATATACATTAAGCCTAACCGTTCGATCAACTTTATTCAACTGAACTTCATTGCAACACCTAGTGGTGTATCCTTTGAAGAGGTAGGCGGATGATAAACGATGGGCCCTTCGGGGCCCTCATTCTAACAGGAGAATTTTAGATGAATATTAAAAATTTCCAGTCAGCCCTGACACAAGGTGGTGTTCGCACTAACCTCTTCATCGTGGAAGGCAAGATTGGTCAAAACACAAGTAATAAAACCAGATTCTTAGTAAAAGCGGCGAGTCTTCCCCCTTCTACACTGGGAACTATTCCAATTCCATATCGTGGTCGTACGATCAAGATACCTGGCGATAGAACCTTCGATACATGGACACTTAGTGTTCTCATGGACGGAGATTATGAACTTAGAAACAAGTTCGAGGCATGGGGACAACTCATCAACGAAAACGAGAACAACACTCCACAAGTTGATGGTGGGTTCTTTACAAGTTCTGGTTCAGGTTTCAATACAGATGTATTCTGTGAGTGGAAGATTTCTTCCCTAAATAGACAAGGACAGGCAATTAAAACCTACGCAATGGTAGGCGCTTGGCCTAGTGATATTAGTTCTGTAGAATTATCGAATGATAATACAGATACCCTCGGTGAATTTACTGTTACGATGCAGTATCAATATTGGTTAGCGAGTTCTGGTCAAGGAAGTGCTTCAGATAAGACTCCGGTAACAGAGTCTACAGCAAACACGGATCCAGAAAACGCATTATGATTTAGGAATGAATAATGCCCATTAATGTATTTGGTTATAGTATTGGAAAACAAAAAGATCCCCTTGAAAAGGTAGTTTCATTTGCTCCACCCGAGCAAGAAGATGGAGCTTCTGTAGTTCAAGGTGGGGGCTTTTATGGCACTTATCTTGATCTTGATACTTATATCAAGAATGATATAGATCTTATCTACAAGTATAGAGATATGGCCCTTCACCCCGAGGTGGAGATGGCCATTGATGACATCTGTAACGATTCTTTAGTATATGATAAAACTAAAAGTGCCGTTTCGTTGAACTTAGATGAAATTAATTTATCATCCACAATCAAGAAAAGAGTTATTGAAGAGTTTGATTATATCCTGAAACTACTTAAGTTTAAGTCCAGAGGACATGAGATTGTAAGAAAGTGGTATATCGAATCTAGAGTTTACTACCATGTAATTCTTGATCCAAAAACACCCAAGAAGGGTATTGTGGAATTAAGACCCATTGATCCAACCAAGATCCGTAAGGTTCGACAGGTTAAAAAGAAGCCTATGAAAGATTCACAGGCTCAATCATACAACCTATACAGCGACTATGATGAATTTTATATCTATAACGAAAAGAACCACAAGGGTCCAGCAAACATAAGTGGAACTGAGGGTTTTGATACAGGATTGAAGATTGCTCCAGATTCTATCTGCTATATCAATTCTGGATTATACGACACAACACGAAAGCGTGTATTTGGATATTTGCACAAAGCAATTAAACCCCTTAATCAGCTTAGAATGATTGAGGATGCTGTTATTATCTACAGAATCTCCAGAGCCCCTGAGAGAAGAGTATTCTACGTTGATGTGGGTAACTTACCCAAGAACAAAGCAGAACAATATCTGCGTGATATCATGAACAGATATCGCAACAAACTAGTATACGATGCAAGCACAGGTGAAATACGAGATGATCGTAAGCATATGTCCATGCTTGAAGACTACTGGATGCCAAGACGAGAAGGTGGTAGAGGTACGGAAATTACTACCCTTGATGGTGGACAGAACCTTGGAGAAATGGAAGATGTTGATTACTTCAAGAAGAGACTTTATCGTTCCTTGAATGTTCCTATCTCCAGACTTGAAGCCGATAATGGTTTCAACATGGGCAGAGCAGCAGAAATTTCAAGAGACGAAGTTAAGTTTTTCAAGTTTATTGAGAGAATAAGAAATAAATTCTCTGAGCTATTCTTAAATCTGCTTAAGACACAACTTGTAGTTAAAGGTGTTATGAGTCAGGACGAGTTTGATGAAATCTATCAAGATATTATCTTTGATTTCAACAAGGACAACTACTTCAGCGAACTGAAAGAAACTGAAATCATGCGAGATCAGTTTGAAATGATGAGAGAAGTTGGAGAATATATAGGTCAGTTTGTATCAAAAGAGTATGTTTATAAGAAAGTTCTCCGTCTTACTGATGAAGAAATCGACGAAATGAAGAAACAGATAGATATAGAAAGAGAAGAAGATCCCCAAGTAGAAGGAGACTTTGATGTCTGATCAAGATTATTCCGATATGTTTAAGGCAGTTGTCAACTCAAGTGTCGTTGACTTTGAAGATGCATTCTCCAAAGCAATTTCTAATAAAGTTTCAGAAAGATTAAGGGATAAGGAATTTTCTGTCTCTTCTTCTCTATTAAACCAGCCAAACCAAGAAGGAGAAGAAAATGATCAAGCAGATAGTTGAAGAAGCATTGCTTGGTAATTATACCAATTTTGCCGAACTCTTTAAAGGAGAATTATCTACCCGTCTCCACGAAGCCATTGAAGAAAAGAAGCAGTCCGTTATCGACTCTTCTCATAACATGTGCGAAAGTTGTGAAGAAGAAGAAGAAGAAGAAGTAGAAGAAGGTTATTACGGCAACCCTCATCCCAAGAAGAAGATGAAGGAAGAAGAAGAAGAAGACTACGATAAGGATGACCATACAATGGATCCCAAGTCGCATGTCAAGAAAGAGGGCCCTGAAAAGTTCTGTGTCTATCATGAGAACGGCAAGAAAGTAAAGACATTCGATAACAAGAAGGATGCCGAAGCATACGCCATGGAGAATCATGATGATCTCATGAATGAAGCCTATCACTCAAAGAAGAAGAAGATGGAAGCAATGGATACTGTCGGAAAAGAAGATGGAGACATTGACAACGACGGAGACACAGACTCTTCCGACAAGTACCTTCTTAAGAGAAGAAAAGCCATTGGTAAAGCCCTTAAGAAAGAAGGCGCGCCTAAGAAAGGCAAGAGTGGGGGAGGTTACTGATGTTACTCATTACTGAGGTAAACGAAAACATTCAGACTATCTGCGAAGAGGATAAGTCAACAGGTAAAAAGAACTTCTCTATTGAAGGTATCTTTATGCAAGCAGAGAAGACGAACCGAAATGGTAGACGTTATCCCAGAGAAACTCTGATGAACGAAACCAATCGGTATTCTGAAAACTACGTCAGAAAACAAAGAGCTTTAGGTGAACTTGGACATCCTGAAGGACCTAGTCTAAATCTCGAAAGAGCCTCCCATATCATTACTGATCTTCAGATTGAAGGCAATAATGTAACAGGAAAAGCAAAGATTCTTGAAACTCCATATGGAAAGATTGTTCAGAATCTAATTGAGGGCGGTGCTAAACTCGGTGTTTCGTCTCGTGGAATGGGCTCAATCAAACAAGATAAAAACGGAATTAATGAAGTTCAAAAAGACTTTATGCTTTCCGCTGTTGATATTGTTGCTGATCCTTCTGCCCCTGATGCCTTTGTTAATGGTATCATGGAAGGAAAAGAGTGGATCTATGATGGTGGAATTTTCAAAGAGAGACAGATTGAAAACTACAAGCAAGCAATCAAAGAAGCGACGACAAAAGAATTAGAAGAACGGAAACTTGAAGTCTTTACGGACTTCATTAAAAACCTATAATTTATAAATAACTTGGAACTTTGCAAATAAAAGGAGTCTACGAATGGACTATAAAGATCCTATCGAAGTAGCTAAACAACTTCTCTCAGAAGAGAATTTGGTAGAGGCTGAGACTATTCTCGACCTCGATGATGAACAAGATACTGAAGGTAAAAAAACTAAAATTGATACAGACAAGGGAACAAAGAAAGTGCAAGAGCCAAAGATGAAACCATCAAAGGCTAGTGCAAAGATTGATACTCCGAAAGCAACCAAGGAACACCTTGTTGCTCTGTTCAATGGAGAAAATCTTACCGAAGATTTCAGAGAAAAGGCCACAACTATCTTTGAAGCAGCAATTAACGAGAGAGCCAATCAAGTAGCAGAAGAACTTCAAGAACAGTACGAAAGTACTCTTGCTGAATCAACTGCATCACTTGAGCAGCAAATCACTGAAAGACTTGATGATTATCTCGGTTACGTTGTTGAAGAGTGGATGTCGGAGAACGAAGTCGCTGTCGAGTCTGGTATTCGTACCGAAGTCGCAGAGAGTTTCATTCATGGTCTTAAAGATCTCTTTGAGTCTTCATTCATTGATGTTCCAGAAGAACAGTACGATCTGGTTGATGGACTTTCAACTGAGGTTGATGAACTTCGCTCCAAGTTGGACGAAGCCGTCAATGTAAACATCGAACTGTCAAAGGACAATCTTATCAGTGAGTGTGCTTTGGTATTTGAAGAAGAAACCGAAGGTATGCTCGAAACCGAGATTGATCGTCTTCGTACACTAGCAGAAGGTATTGAGTTTGATTCTCTTGATCAGTTCAAAGAGAAACTTACTGTTCTTAAGGAATCATACTCCGAGAACACTGCACCTTCTCTAACCGAAGAAGATAACACAACCCCAGATCCCAGCGTCCAAGAAAGTACTCAAGCTAGTCCTTTAATGGAACGTTACACCCGTGCATTAAACATGCCTTTTAAATGAACATCAGGCATTACTAAAAGAAATTAAATTCAACAGGAGAATTAAAAATGGACTCTAACTTAGGTTCAACCGAAATGCTTCAGGAAAAATGGGCGCCAGTCATTAATCATAATGACATGCCCGCTATTGACGACCCTTACAAGAGAGCAGTAACTTCTGTTCTTCTTGAAAACCAAGAAAAGGCTCTTCGTGAGGATAACCTCATGGAAACCCCAGCGAACGCCGCTGGTGGTGGACTCGGCCTTGCCGCTGGCAACAGCAACGCTAACATGCAGGGATATGATCCAATTCTTATCTCTCTCGTTCGTCGTTCTATGCCCAACCTCATGGCATATGATGTCTGTGGTGTTCAGCCAATGACTGGACCTACTGGACTTATCTTTGCTATGCGTTCTAAGTACACCTCGCAGAGTGGTGCAGAAGCACTCTTTGATGAAGCTCGTAACCACGCTGGTTCTGGTGCTTCTGGTGCTTACAGCAATGTCGGTGACGTTGTTGGTGGTAACTTCTTTGATCCTAACAACGTTGCATTGGGTGCTACTCATGACCCCCTCGCAGGTCTTGCTGGGTTCACACGATCAACCGCTGAGGCTCTTACCAACACTGGTGCTAACACATTCCCAGAAATGGCATTTAGCATCGAGCGTACCGCAGTAGAAGCTAAGACTCGCGCCCTCAAGGCAGAGTACACTACTGAACTCGCTCAGGATCTCAAGGCTGTTCACGGACTTGATGCAGAGAGTGAACTCTCGAATATTCTTTCGAGTGAAATCCTCGCTGAAATCAACCGCGAAGTCATGAGAAACATCTACAGAACCGCTAAACTTGGCGCTCAACACCTCGACCTCTTCGGTCGTGCAGTTGGTGCGGTAAACGCTGGTGTTTCTGGTGCTGGTGCAACTGCTACCAACCCACTGGTTTCTGGTGGAACACTCGGTGTTGGTGGTGTCTACGACATCGCTAGAGACTCCGATGGTAGATGGAGTGCTGAACGCTTCCGTGGACTTATGTTCCAAATTGAGCGTGAATGCAACAAGATCGCTAAGGATACTCGTCGTGGTAAGGGTAACTTCATCATCTGCTCATCAGATGTTGCCTCTGCTCTCGCTATGGGTGGCTTCCTTAACATCTCACCTGCACTCAACCAGAGTCTAAGTGTTGATGATACTGGTAACACCTTTGCTGGTACTCTTAACGGTAAGATCAAGGTTTACATTGATCCTTACGCTGGACCAAGTACAGCTCACAACGCTGCAAGTGACGCTGGTCGTGACTTCGTATGTGTCGGATATAAGGGAACCAGTGCATACGATGCTGGAATCTTCTACTGCCCATACGTTCCACTCCAGATGGTACGTGCGGTTGGTGAGAATACTTTCCAACCTAAGATCGGGTTCAAGACTCGCTACGGCATTGTCAACAACCCATTCGTCAGTGTTAACACTGGTAATTCTGATCCTAACAGCGTAGTAAACTTCCGTAGGAACCAGTATTATAGAATCTTCCGCGTAGATAACCTGCACGGTATCGGACAGACTACTTCTGGTGCAGTCGTAGTATAGTCTGGATAGTAACCAAACTGAAAGCAGAGGAGTCTTCGGACTCCTCTGTTTTTTTATATACATACTTTATGGAGGAAAGTCATGGCTAAAGATGTAACCATAAGCGGTCTGTCTCAATTAAAAGAAAACAGACTAGATAGGAATCCAACAAACACAAACGCTCTACTCGTAACTGAATTTAAGTTCACGATGCAGAGAATACCAACTGTCACTTACTTTTGCCAAAGTGCAAACATTCCAGCGGTGACTGTAGGAAATATAGAGCAAGAGACAATGTTCTCCCCAGTAAATCACCCAGGCGTTTTTAGATTTGAAGATTTAAATCTAACTTTTGTTGTCGATGAAACTATGAAGAACTGGCTTGAAATTTATAACTGGATGAGATCCACATCAAACGCAGAAGACTTCAAAGACTTTGAAACCCAAGATCAACACTTATCAGATGCCACTTTAGTTATTACTAATAGTGCAATGAAAGGCAAGCTGGTTGTAAACTTTAGAGATTGTTTCCCAAAATCTCTTTCTGGTATTGATTTTAATAGTGCCGTTACCGATCCAGAACCAATTGTGGCTACTACTACATTCGGATTCACCACGTACACAATCGAACGTATCGATAATACTTGACACTGCCTCATTCGTGAGGTATAATATTGTTATGAACTTAACTGTTATAAAAACTATGGCATTAGAAGATATGATAATCGATGACACCGAACTGGACATCGAGTCTATCAAAACACCCCAACTACATAACAAATACCTAAACCTATTCCACGACGAAAGACTTCTTCTCGCTAAAGCGGACGATGAGTATAAGAAACTATACAAAGTGAAGTGGGAATATTATACAGGTAAGATTGATCAGGAAACTCTCGATAGAATGAACTGGGAACCTTTTCAATTGAACATTCTAAAGGCAGATGTAGATAAGTATCTCGACTCTGATACTGATCTTTCTATTCTTAGAATGAAGATATCATTTGCAAAGGAAAAGGTAAACTACTTGGAGTCTGTGATAAAAATCATAAACAACAGACAGTGGAACATAAGAAGTGCGATTGAGTGGAGGAAGTTTGTAAGTGGAGTATGATACAAGTTTATTACATGCGGCTTATTTCAAACATGCATATGTTCATGCAATGGCTCACTGTACATGTATAACACAATCTTCGTCATTGATTGTAGATCAACGAGCGGGAATCGTTTTAGTGGCTCCAGCGTTAGATGAAAATGAATGGTATAAAGTAACATCCACGCAAAACCTTTGCTACAAGTCAGCACTCAGAGGAATTCCATTTTATAAATTAAGATTATATTCTCCTTTAGCGCCTACACTCGATGACGCTATTATTATAAGAGAAACTAAGATTGATACCGTGGTATACCACAGAGAGTTTACCGATAAGTACAATAATAAGCGAGAGAGAGAATACAACCCTGTAAAACAAAGAATGCCTGAACCTCATTGGGATCCTCGTGCTACAGAATTTTTAGAAAATAATGATGTGAAAGTGATTGAATGGTCTGGAAAGGTATCAAGCAAGCCGTTAAACCTTATGGTGCAAGGAGAGTCCTTCAATCCATAAGGGTCAAAACACTGATACATAAATGTATGAGTGATTTGTATATCAGTAAAGATAATGCGGTGAATATAAAAATTGATTGCGAAAGAGGTCTTGCCAAAGAACTCTCAGATTATTTTACGTTCAAAGTCCCGGGTCACGAATACATGCCTGCTTTTCAAAGAAAAAAGTGGGATGGGCAAATAAAACTATACAATATTTTTAGTCAAGAAATCTATGCTGGACTTCTTCCTTATGTAATGAAGTTTGCAAAGGATAGAAAATATAGCGTGGATAGTGCTGATAATGTATTTACAGAGAATAAGCCAGTCAACGTAGAAGACCTACGGAAATGGATTGACGAAGGTCTTAAGGTACACGCAAGTGGTAAAAAGATTAAGATTCATGATCACCAGTTGGATGGTATTAGACATGCCATAAGCACGGATCGTTGTCTTCTATTGTCTCCCACGGGATCTGGTAAGTCTTTAATCATATATGCATTGCTCAGATATTATCAGAATGTGATAAACGATGATCGAAAGATATTGATTATTGTTCCCACCACATCACTCGTAACTCAGATGTATAATGACTTCAAAGACTATTCTCAGAAAAATGGTTGGGATGTTCATAAGAACTGTCATAAGATTTATGGTGGTCAAGAAAAGGTTTGCGATCAACAGGTAGTAATTTCAACATGGCAAAGCATCTATAAATTACCTCTAGACTACTTTGAAAATTTCAGTGTGGTTTTCGGTGATGAGTGCCATCTATTCAAAGCAAAGTCCCTAACAAAGATAATGACAAAACTACAGGACTGTCCTTATAGGATAGGAACAACTGGAACCCTCGACGGAACGCTGACACACAAATTAGTCATCGAAGGTTTATTTGGATCTGTATACAATGTAACATCAACCAAGGATCTTATCGATAAAGATCTTCTTTCTAAGTTGAAGATAGATTCCATTCTATTGTCTTATGATGACAATACTAAAAAAGAAATAAAGAAGGCAACGTATCAAGATGAGATTGACTGGGTTGTAGGAAACAAAAAACGAAATGAATTCATAAAGAATTTAGCCACATCTCTCACTGGAAATACACTGATATTATTTCAGTTTGTGGAGAAGCACGGAAAGATACTTCACGAACTAATTAAAGAGGCGAACCCTGATAAGAAAGTTTTCTTTATCTACGGGGAGACTGATATTCAAATTAGAGAAGAAGTCCGACATATCGCAGAGGATACTGATGATGCAATTATTATTGCCTCTTATGGTACTTTCTCTACAGGTGTATCGATAAAGAGACTACATAATATTATATTCGCTTCTCCTTCTAAATCTCGTGTCCGTGTATTGCAATCAATAGGAAGACAACTAAGAAAGTCAGAGTTCAAAGAGTGTGCCAAACTTTATGATATAGGAGATGATCTATCGTTTGGTAAATATAAGAACCACACCCTCAGACATTTCCTTGAAAGAATTAAGATATATAAGTCAGAGGGTTTTAATTTTTCACCCAAGTCTATAAGAATTTGAGGAGTACATATGAATCCATATAGAATATTAAAACTTAGAAGCGGTGAATCGATTATCACAAAGATAAGCGGCAAGAGAAAGGATAAATTACTTCTCAAGAATCCAATGATTATGAGAATAAATACTATTGCAGATCCATTTAGTCAGCTGAGAAGAGAAATACTTACTCTGTCGAACTGGTTAGAATATTCTAGTACCAATGAAGTAGCAATTCCAGAAGATTGGATTGCTTTGTTTTTACCTCCAGATGCTCAAGCGGTAAGGCTGTATGAGGCTGAAGTTAATAAATCAGATGTAGATTTAAAAGAACTAGAAGAACTGATAAAGAAGAAAGAAAAAGAAGAAGAGGATTCAGAAATGAGTCCTCTTGATCAAATTTTTATGTCGTTTTCTATAAATCAAGACATCTTCAAGAAATTAATTGAAGAAGGCTTCTTAGAAGATGAATTGGAATTGGAAGATTTAGAAGAAGAAATCATCGACAACGAAGGTGGTTTCCATGAAGAACTCGAATCAGAGTCGAATCATCGCTCTGGAAAAGAGGATGACTTTGGAAACAGTTGGAATGATTGGTCACAAGACCTTAGAGATTACTTATAGTCCCTTTGTCTTTTGGCTACACAGAGAGTGTAACATGGTTGTCAAGAACAATCAAGAGAAAATTCCTGAAAATACTTTACATTTTTAAAATGAGTGATATAATTACGTTATGAAGAAAAAGAAAAAAATAACTGAACACTATGTTGATAATAAAGAATTCTTTGTCGAGATGTGTGAGTGGAAGAAAGAAGTTATCGAAGCAGAGGATCTTGACGAACCTCGCCCACCAATAAACGAGTACATTGGTGAGTGCTTTGTAAAAATTGCAGAACATCTGTCAAGAAAACCAAACTTTATAAACTACCATTTCCGTGACGAGATGATTGCTGATGGCATTGAAAACTGTCTCATGTATGCACATAATTTCAATCCAGAAAAATCAACAAATCCATTTTCTTATTTTACCCAGATGATATACTATGCCTTCTTGCGTAGAATAGAAAAAGAAAAGAAGCAAAACTATATCAAGTTTAAATTGATGGAACAGGCAGATGATGGCAGTTTCATGAATTGGTATAAAGAGAATTACTTCGAGAAAGAATCAAAGAATGCTTATGCAGAGTTCTTTGAAGTAACGGATAATGATATAGAGAAGTTTACTCCCGCAAAGAAAAAGAAGAAAAAGAATGAAGATATGCCTTCTGAATGATACCCACTTTGGGGCAAGAGGAGATTCGCAACTTTTTCTGGATTACTTCATGAAGTTCTTCGACGAAGTTCTATTTCCTCATCTCAAAGAAAATAACATAAAGACTATTATTCATGCAGGAGATCTTATGGATCGCCGCAAGTTTGTTAATTTTAGTATACTCAAACAAGTAAGAACTAAGATTATGGATAGGATCAAAGATGAGGGTATGGTTTTTCATTGTATTATAGGTAACCACGACATCTATTATAGAAATACCAACGAAGTCAATTCTGTTCGAGAGTTGTTTTCCGATGACATCATCATACATGAAAATCCATCTATAGTTAACTTCGATGGTTTAGATTTGGCTTTTCTTCCTTGGATTAATAAAACAAATTACGATGATTCTATTGAGTTTATAAAGACTGCATCTGCACCAATTCTAATTGGACACTTGGAGCTTGCGGGATACGATGTTCTTCGTGGCGTAAAGTATCGAGGAGAAAAGGGAATGGATCCTGCTTTGTTTCAGCGATATGAAAAGGTTCTTTCTGGACACTTCCATTGTAAACAGGACAAGGATAATATCTACTATCTTGGTACTCAGTATCAGATAACCTTTGCTGATCTCGAAGATCCGAAGGGTTTTCATATACTGGATACAGAGACTAGAGAACTTGAATTCATAGAGAACCCGTTTAAAATGTTTCATACGGTTAAGTATAACGACAAAGAAGGACCGATAGATCTAGATGAATTGGATTTCTCTAATATGAATGGTTGTTATGTTAAGGTGTTTGCCGAATATAAAAAGCACCCATACAGCTTTGATAGGTTTATGGACAAGCTGTACGAAAGTGGTGTTGCCAAAATAACGGTGATTGAAGATATACATGAGAATGATATAACAGACGATGCAATTGATCTGGCTCAAGATACAGTTTCTTTGATCAACAATGAGATTGATACTTTAGAAGAAGTAGATGACAAAGATAAGTTAAAAAGAATTATCAAAGACCTTTACATGGAGAGCCTGTCCTTGTGATAGTATTTAAAACATTATGTTGGAAGAATTTCCTGTCTACGGGTAATTACAAAACCTCACTAGATCTTACACGCCACAACAACAGTCTTGTGTCGGGTGAGAATGGTGCGGGTAAATCAACTATGTTGGATGCACTTACCTTTTCTTTATTCGGTAGATCTTTTCGGGGAATCAACATCCCACAATTAGTAAACTCGATTAACGAAAAAAATTGTGAAGTTGAAATTGTTTTCTCAGTAGGTAACACAGAGTATAAAGTTATCAGAGGTATGAAGCCAAAGAAGTTCGAGATATACAAGGATGGAGTTCTTCTTGATCAGGATGCGACTGCGAAGGACTATCAGAAAATCTTAGAAGAACAGATTCTAAAGATGACGTTCAAATCATTTTGTCAGGTTGTTATCTTAGGTTCTTCAAATTACGTACCATTCATGCAATTGAGTTCTGCTGATAGACGAATGGTTGTTGAGAATCTATTAGACATTGATGTTTTCTCAGTGATGAATACTTTGGTCAAGTCTAAGTTGACGGCGATGAAAGATCAGATTAGAGAAACAGAACACAATCTTGTTCTGACAAAAAGTAAAGCACAGGAAAAACATAAGTTGATTAAGACACTAGAGAAAAAGTCTAGTGACTCTATCGATGATTACAAAGAAGAAATACAGCAGTCACGAAACCAGATCGATGATTTGGATAAGCAGGTAGAAGACTATAGGAAAAAAATTGATGATACAATGGAGACTCTTGGGGAAGACATAACCATTGCTCCTAAAGAATTGATTGGCTTAGAGTCCGAAGAAAAAGAACTGAAAACTAAGATAAAGAATATAGAGAAGAATAAGAAGTTTTACACCGAAAATGATTCATGCCCTACTTGCACACAAGACATTCAAGAACACCATAAGAAAAATGTTCTAGAAGAAAAACTAAAAGAACAAACTGAGATAGAGACAAGTATCGATACACTAACTTCTTCTATTCAGGAAACTGAAAGTAGAGTAAACAAAGTTAACATCGCATTATCTGAGGTTGCTAGTCTTGAGAATAAGATTTCAGAAATTCAGAGTAAGATTAGTGTATCATTACAATACATTGATAAGATGCAGAGAAATATAGACTCGGTTCAAGACGAGGTTGATGATGTCAGTGATACAAAACAAGAACTGGATCAACTTATTGGGGAAGGTAAGGGTTATGTACAAACGCGACAAGAGTTGGTGGAAGATCAATATTCTTACAGCATTGCTTCTACTCTACTGAAAGATAGTGGCATCAAGTCGAAGATTATTAAACACTACCTTCCTATCATGAATAGACTAATAAACAAATACTTGACGGAGATGGATTTCTTTTGCAAGTTTAACTTGGATGAAAACTTCAGCGAGACTATCAAGAGTAGACATAGAGATGAGTTCACTTATCACAGTTTTAGTGAGGGCGAACGATTACGTATCGATCTTTCTTTGCTTCTAGCATGGCGTGAGATTGCTCGAATAAAGAACAGTTTAAATTGCAATCTTTTGATTTTAGATGAGGTTTTTGATTCAAGTTTAGACGGAGTTGGTACTGAGGAGTTTCTTAAGATATTGACAACGTTTGGCAATCGTGCTAATATATTCGTAATCAGTCACAAGTCTGATACGATGACGGACAAGTTCCAGAATCATATTGTATTTGAGAAGAAGAATAACTTTAGCAGGATAAAATGACATGTCTAAAAAGACTTGGTTAAGAGAACGAAGGATGTATTGGTCTGATGTTTGGAAATTAAAAAACGGATGTCAGATATGTGGTTACGATAAACATCCCAAAGCACTTTCATATGATCACCTCGTTCCCGAAGATAAAAATCCTTTGGTTAAAAATGGAGCAAAGGGTATAAAGACAAAAGGTGGTGGAATGTGGCAACTGACAAACCCTAACATTCCATTGCGAGAGATGATTGATGAGTGGAGAAAGTGTAGAATATTATGCATGAATTGTCATATGGAACAACGATACTCTAATTGGAATAGAACGGAAACCAACGCATGAAAGAAATGAAACCACAGTATATTTACAAAGCAACCGTAACAAAGGTAGTCGATGGTGATACCGTTGATCTTCATGTCGATTGCGGATTTAACATCATCCGAAAGGAACGGATTCGTTTCTATGGTGTTGATGCATGGGAGACTAGAGGAGAAGAAAGAGAAGATGGTTTGAAGGCAAAGAAGTTTGTACAGGATCTTTTACCTATTGGTGGTGAGTGTGTTGTCCGAACTGGCAAAGAACGAGGTAAGTTTGGACGATACCTTGGAGAGATTTACATTGATGGGAAGAGTCTCAATGAGATGCTTCTCGAAGAGGGACATGCCGAAGTATATAAGAAGTGATGCCTGATCTTTTTAAATTAACAGCAGAAGATTATTTAGAGATGATTGGGGATTGGGTAGATCCCAATCCTGATCCCATTGTAGAAGACCACATGGGGTTTCTAGTTGTTCGGGATGATGTATTGGGTGGTGGATCTAAGATACGATTTGCCGATTATTTAATTCAATCCCAGCCTCAAATCAAGGAGTGGGTGTATGGCAGTTCTCCTGCTACTGGTTACGCTCAAATATCACTGGCTCATCTTTGTACCAAATACAATAAGAAGGCAGTAGTATTCATGGCAGATCGTGCTGTTGAAAAAAGACACTCTTATCAGTTGCGTGCCATAGAAGAAGGTGCTACAATGCACTGGGTTCCAAACGGAATGCTTAGTGTAACGGAAAAACGAGCGAGAGACTATGTTGCAGACGATCCAAAAACTCGCAGACTTCTTCCTATCGGATTTGATGACGATAGTGTACTATCTAGTATCATTCGTGTATCTAGGAATCTTAGTGTGGTTCCAACTGAAGTTTGGACGGTAGGTTCAAGTGGAACACTCACCAGAGGATTACAACTCGCGTGGCCACGAGCATCCTTTCACTGCGTCTGTGTGGGACATAGCGGTGAGTACGGAGAGGCGACATTGTACAAATCGAAGTACGCCTTCAACAAACCAACCAAAGTCTTACCTCCCTTTCCGTCAGCCCCAACCTATGACGCAAAAGCGTGGGAGTTCATGCTGGATCATGCGTCACCTGGCGCACTTTTTTGGAATGTAGGATCGTGAAATATTATCAACGTAATGATCATCTAATCAATAGTGATGTCAATGTAAACTTCGAGGATCTTCTGGAAATGAAACCGGATGAATTCCGGGAGTGGGTTATTCGTCTTCGTACCGAACTAACCGAAGCGTGGGACACTTACGGATGTCCTCCACGGACAGGTAAAAACGAAGATGATATGATCACCAGTTTCAATCGCATGTGTGAGTTTCCTGTTCATACATTCGAGCGTACAGACGAACTAGGAGACATGGAGAATGATGTAATAATCAATAAGTCCAGACTTGGCGTAGAAGTTGATCAGTTTTTTGAAAATATGTTCAAGACAAGAATCAATTATACCGATAAAGATAATGGACATTCGATTTATGATCTGGTTGCAAATGATGATTATCTAGAGCGAGTGGTAAAGGGAGGTATGCGACACTTCAGACGCGACTCGTTCTACAGTCACGCACTCTCAGCAATCAAACACGACACAAAGTATTCTATTGTTGATGTTGGTAGTGGTGAAGAATGGATTGAGGCTTTCTTTGGTAGTCCTTCTATATTTGAAGGAAAGGACTTCATTCTTGAGGAAGTGAAGATTCGAGATGGTTTGAACTCTGGTTATTTTCAACTGGAGCAAAGTGACATTCTTCAATTGACAAGAGAACAGGTTCTTGACTATAAGGAAAGAGGGTGGTTGGAATATCGACATCATTCGACATTTGATGTTGATAATATGGAGGATGATAAGGTATATTCAATTCGCTTATACACCAAAGGTAAGAAAGTATTTCCTTCGGGATTCAAAGCATTTAGAATTGGATACATACAGCCAGCAGTAAACTTCCCACCCATGACGGCAAAGTACCTATATGAAAGATTTACAGAACACATTAAAGAAGATGGAACGATTAAAATTTACGATCCATCTGCTGGATGGGGTGGTAGATTGTTGGGTGCTATGTCTTGTAGTGATGACCGTTCTATTCACTACATTGGTACTGACCCCAATCCTGATAATTTCTTCTCTGATGGAACTTCTCGTTATTCATATGTTGCAGATTTTTACAACACGAAAACCTACAGAGGAAACCCATTCTTTTCGGAAACGAATTCGTACGAAATCTACCAATTAGGTTCGGAGGTAATCCACGAAAATGAAGATTTTAAAACTCATAAGGGTTCTGTGGATGTGGTATTTACTTCTCCTCCTTACTTCAACAGAGAGGCATACAGTGAAGATGAAAACCAAAGTTACAAAAAGTATGGTTCAACATACGAATCCTGGCGCGATGGATTTCTTGTACCCACACTCAAAACGGCAGTAGAGTGGCTAAAACCAAATCGCTACCTGCTATGGAATATTGCCGATATCCTAGTTAAAGATTCATACCTTCCACTAGAAGATGATTCCAAAAGAATCCTCACGGACTTTGGTATGGAATATAAGTACACGGTTAAGATGGCATTAGAAGGAATGCCGGGGCAGAATCGAGTTGGAGAAGATGGCAAGCCTAAATGTAAAAACTATTGCTCAGTTGAAGGTCGATACCTGAAGTATGAACCCGTTTTTGTTTTTTACAAACCCGCTTGACAAAGTATTAATATCTGGTATAATTACACCATGGCTAAAAGAAAAAAGAAAACAAAAAAGAAAGTCGTCAAGAAAGCTGTTATGAAGATTGTTAAAACGTGGGATGATGGGGACAATCCTATTGGGTTGAATCTTATTTCTCCGATGTCTTACGAGAGATATATGAAGCAGGGTCTTGAGATCATATCAAAGCATCTTTCTATGCGTACGTACAAGTTAGCTCCAAAGGATGAATATCCTACTTTTGAACGAGGTAAAGATCTTCGTGTTCAGATTTGGTGGGACAAGAATTATCTCAACTATGAGTTCATAATTGAGCAACCATTTTGGCTACAATCAAACAGAAATAAAGAAGATAGAAAGTATATGAGACACTGTGCAAATGTACATCTCAAGAAAGTACATGATTCTTGGATGACTAGTAAAGCAAAAGCAGAAAAATCAAAATCAAAATCAAAAGGAAAAAAGAAGGTTAAAATTTAAAGATGGCTAAGAATACAAAAAATCATAATAGTGAAAGTGAATACTTGGGAGAACCTTATGAAGATGGTAATCGAGGTATTCGTAGAGAAATGAGAAAGTCCAAACGAAAGCGGGATAAGCAGATTGTTCGTGACATGATGCTTGATCCTAATAAAGAAGATAATGAACTTGAAGAAGGAGATTGGTGAATGACTGTGGCTAACAAAATCACATTTACAGAAAATACTTTAAATGTTCTTAAGAACTTTTCTGGTATCTGTTCTAATATTCTCATCAAGCCGGGTAATACTATCCGCACAATGTCTACCATGAAAAACATTCTGGCAGAAGCGTCAATCGAAGAGGACTTTGATAGAGAGATTGGTATCTGGGATCTGAATCAGTTTCTTGGAACTATCTCTCTTATGGACAATCCTGAGTTTGAATTTGAAGATGGTTACGTTGATATCTCTGGGAACAATGGCGCAAGTGTTCGGTATTACTATTCAGAACCTACTGTCCTGACAACTCCGAAACAATCAATCTCTATGCCAGAAGACATCGCTATTCAGTTTCAACTAAAACAGAAAGATCTTCTTGAACTTCAGAAGGCTTCCTCGGTTCTTGGTCTGAGTGATCTTTGTGTGCAGTCTACAGGTGATTCTTTGGAGATGGTTGCAGTTAGTAAAAAGGTTCCGAGTTCCAATACGTATTCAGTTGACATGGGTGAGTTAGATGATACCACTCCAATGTTCAAGTTTTACTTTAAAGTTGAGAACTTGAAGATGCTCACTGGTGATTATGATGTTCAAATCGCAAAGACAAGTGTTGCTCAGTTTACCCATAAGACATTGGATCTTACTTATTGGATTGCCCTCGAATCTGATTCTACTTACAACGGCTGAGGTGAATGATGCAAGAGTATCTCTGGGTCGAAAAATATCGACCCATGAAAATCGATGATTGTGTTCTTTCGGAAACAATCAAATCTACATTCATAGACATGGTGGATTCTGGCGAAAGTCAGAATCTACTTTTGTGTGGTGGACCGGGTTGCGGCAAGACAACCGTTGCAAAGGCTCTTTGTAATGAACTTGACAGTGAGTTTATTATGATCAACTGTTCTGAAGATGGAAACATTGACACTCTTCGTACAACCATCCGAAACTTCGCTAGTACAGTTTCTATGTCCGGTGGTAAGAAGGTTGTAATTCTAGATGAGTTTGATTATTCAAACGCACAGTCTACACAACCAGCACTCCGTGGTTTCATTGAAGAGTTCTCAAAGAACTGTCGTTTCATTCTGACTTGTAACTACAAGAACAGAATAATCGAGCCACTTCATTCTCGATGTACTATCGTTGAGTTTAAAATTCCAACGAAAGAGAAGCCGACTCTCGCCATGGGTGTGATGAAGCGGATCAAGTACATTCTTGACAATGAGAATATCAAGTATGAGGAGTCAGTGCTTGCTCAACTGATCATGAAGCATTTCCCAGATATCAGACGGATTCTGAATGAACTCCAGAGGTATTCTGTGGGTGGTGTTATTGATGTTGGTATTCTTGCCAACTTCGGGGAGATCAGTCTCAAGGAACTGGTTGGTTTCATGCGGAGTAAAGAATTCTCTAAGGTAAGATCTTGGGTTGTTGATCATATGGACAATGATCAGACTCAGATATTCCGTACAATCTATGAAGGTCTTTATGATAATCTAAAGGGACATACGATCCCTGAAGCGGTTCTCATTTTGGCTGAGTATCAGTATAAATCTGCTTTCGTTGCAGATCAAGAAATTAACATGGTCGCATGTTTGACCGAAATTATGATGAGGTGTGAATTCAAATGAGTGGAAAGTTTTATCCATCTAGAGGAAAAGTTGCTATTCAAAGGTTAGAAAATAAAGAAGAGACAAATTCTTATGGTATAATCTATGAAGCAAAGGACAACCAGCAGTATGTCAAAGGTAAGGTTTTGTCAATTGGAGAGCCAGGTAGATATAAATCAGGTGCATTCAGAACCCTCGATTGCTCTGAGGGTGATGTTGTCTATTATGACAGACTACAGGCCATGGGTGTTAATGCTTATGAAATTGTTCCTTATGATGCCATTTTGGGGGTTATTCTAGATGAACCTGAGTGAGTACCTGAACTCTATTAATCACAGCAAGGAGAACTTGATCCGTGAGGGTAGTGAGCGTGAGGAGAAATCCTATGCGCCATTTGTTATTAATAGATGTCTGTCTTACTTTCCAGATACAATTTTTTTGGTGAACACGGTAAATTCAGTACCGAACATTGAGAAAATCTTTCATTACGAATATCTCCTACACTCGGTACGAAAGAGAAAGAGATTCAGTAAGTGGTTGAAGAAGGAGGCTAGAGAGGAGATCAGTTGGATCAAGGAATACTACAAAGTATCCACCAAAAGGGCAGAAGAATATGCTGATATCCTCTCGGATGAGCAATTACAAGATATCAAAGGTAAAACAATATATGGAGAGAAAAACAAATAAACCTACATAATTTGTTAGTTATGGAGGTTTTTGATGCAAAATATAGAATTGAATATATCAGATTTGGTAGAAGTTACTTTAAACGAGGATGATGACTTTCTTAAAGTGAAAGAAACTCTAACCCGAATGGGTGTCTCCTCTAAGACAGAAAATAAATTATTTCAGTCTTGCCATATCTTACATAAGAGAGGTAAATATTACATTGTCCATTTCAAGGAATTGTTCGCCTTGGATGGTCTTCCCACTGATATAACAGAGAATGATATAGGCAGAAGAAATACTATAACCACTCTTCTTGATGAATGGAATTTAGTAAATATAGTAGACAAGAGTCAAACAGAAAATCCAATACTTTCTCTTGCTCAAATTAAAATTATATCATATAATGACAAAAAGAATTGGGAGTTAATACCCAAGTACCACATTGGAAGGAAGAAGTGAATGTCTGATTTTATTATTAAGTTCCCTACCAGAAGTCGCCCCGAAAAATTTAAGAAGGTATTTGAGAAGTACATCGCATATCTCTCAGGACAACATAGTGTCAAGTTTATTGTTACTATGGATGAGGATGATGATACTATGAATACTCCTGAGATCAGAGAATGGTTTGATTCTCTGACTGTTCCTAATGGAAGCATCAAGTATAACTATGGACAATCTAAGACTAAGATTGAAGCCTGTAATGCTGACATGGAGGGGGAAAAATGTGAAATCATTGTACTTGCTAGTGATGATATGGTTCCTTGCATTGAAGGATATGATGATATTATCGCAAAGGGATTTGATCAGTGCTTCCCTGATTATGTTGGTGCGATCAAGTTCAATGATGGTCTTAGACCAAAAGAAGATCTCTTGATGACTCTTACCGTCATTGGATATCCTCTGTACGAATGTCTAGGTAATTTATACCATCCAGAATACGAGTCAGTATATCCTGACAACGAACTAACTACGGTATGTGCAAGATTAAATCTGCTAGCCATTTCTCCTACTTGCATCATTCGACACGAGTGGGTGCAAGGTACTCACTCCGAAGCCGATGAATTGCATCAGCGTCAAGAGAGTGTCAAACAATATGCCAAAGACGGAGCGATCTTTAAGAAGAGAACGGAACTGGATTTTGAAATTGAGGGCCTCAGGAATAAGTTGCTAGAAAATGGATACATAAAAGAACAAGCAACCGTTTGATGATAGGTATATATTATGAAAAATGTTATAGCATTTTCCCTATGGGAAAATACACCTTCGTTGGTGAAATCTGCTAATAAGAATATAAAGTTGGCAAAGCATCTATTCCCCGGATGGGTGTGTAGATTCTATGTCTCTTCTGATATTCACAAAGAAACAGTAAATAGTCTCAACTCTCACAACAATACTGAAGTTATATTAATCCAAGAGCAAGGAACTCCACTCTCTTCTCTCTGGAGATTTGAAGTTGCTGATGATGTAACAGTTGATAGATTTATAGTTAGAGATGTTGATCGTCTTCTGATTCGGGAGGAGGTCCCCCTCGTAGAGGAATGGCTCGAATCTGATAAAATCTTCCACATCATCCGTGAGGAAAACCAATTGTCTCCCATGGTTCCGGGTCTTTGGGGAATGAATTGTGGTAAAATTAAAGGTATAAAGGAAATGGTTGAGGAGTTTATGAAAACTGGATATCATGATGATTCAGTTGGAGTTGATCAAGCGTTTATGTGGGCTGCAATAATTCCTCTTGCACAGATGAGTAATCATTCAAGTTTTTTGGAAGAGGAAACGATTAACTCATGAGAACCTACTCGACCTTATCAGATAAAAATTATGTGAATCAGGGTAGAGCTTTATTTAAGTCTTTAGTTTCTCAATCCTCTGAACCCTTCGTTCTTTATTATCTTTGTTTGGATGATGAGACATTTGATTTTTTCTTGGGACATGATTGCAGAATCATTCCCATTAAGTTAGAAGATGTTGAATCTGGTAACAATAAGTTAGCAAACTTCAAGATCACTAAACCATATAACGAATATTGTTGGGCTTTGGCTTCTACATTCTGTCTTCATTTATTAGAAGACACGGAAGTAGATTCTGTTTTATACATTGACTCTGATATTTACTTTTATGAAGATCCTAAACTATTGTTTGATGAAATAGGAGATAAGAGTGTTGGTATAATCAGACACAGACACAATACTTCACTTTCTGTTGATGGTGAATATAATGTCGGTACTATATTCTTCAAGAAAGATGAAGCAGGACTCGGGTGTCTTCGTTGGTGGAATGATGCCATTCTTCTTGGAACAAATCCAGAACTGGGAACCTGTGGGGATCAGAAATATCTGGAGGGATTCATTCCTCGGTATGGTGATGCTGTATGTGTCATAGATGAAACTATAGCACATGGCGCACCTTGGAACTTCCGCTTGTATGTCTATGATTATTACCACGAAGATGGTACTGTGATCTGGGGAAACAAAAGACAGCCACTAGTCTTCAACCATTTTTCTAAGTTTAGTTTTACTGATGATGGTAGAATTTGGCCTGATAAGAATTGGTACACACCGCACACTCTAGGAAATGCGGTGTATACTATACCAGCAGTAAACCAAATGTATGTTAACTACGGACAAGTATTGAAGGATCTTTCATGAATGTAATGATCACGGGGTGTGCTGGATTTATTGGTAGTCATGTAACTGATCTATTCGTCGAGTCTGGTTACAATGTTATTGGTGTTGATAAGTTCACCTATGCAGGCAAAGAATCAAATCTAGATGGTGTGTGTCGCAAAGAAAACTTTGAACTTTTTGTTCGTTGTGTAAATGAGACTGATTCACTGAAGGAATTGATTGAAGAGCATAGTATTGACTGGGTTGTCCACCTTGCAGCAGAGACTCATGTTGACAATTCAATAGTTTCCAGTGATGTTTTTATGGAAACTAATATTCTAGGAACCAAGTCTGTACTCGACGCTTGTCGTGAAGCGAATGTAAAACTACTTCACTTCTCTACCGATGAAGTTTATGGGTGTCCTACTAGTGGTTCGTTTGTAGAGACGGATAAACTAGATCCAAGAAATCCTTACTCTGCAAGTAAGGCTGCCGCAGAACATCTCATAACCTCATACTCTAACACGTACGGGACAGAATATATTATTCTTCGTCCTTCCAATAACTTTGGACCAAGGCAACATGATGAGAAATTCCTACCAACTATACTTAGAAAAATAAAGTCTGGTGATAAGATTCCCGTTTATGGTGATGGAATGCAGGAAAGAGAGTGGATGTATGTCAAGGAAACTGCAAAGGTAGCAAAGTTCGTTTTAGAAAATTCTGAAATGAATACCGTGTACAATGTCTCTTCTAATTACCATCTGAAAAATATCGAGGTAGTTAATACCGTATGTAATCTAATTGGTGTCGATCCATCTGAATATATCGAACACGTTGAGGATAGAGCAGGACATGATGTTAAATACTCAATTAACTCTACCAAGTTGAGCAAACTTGGTTATAATGTGACTAATGATTTTTTGAGTAATCTAAAGGAGATTGATAATGAAACTTTTCAAACCACTCAGGTATAAAGATGAACAACTGGTGGGTTCGCATTGTGGTGACACTTTCCGAGAGTTGGTTGATATGTGGAAAGAATCTGGCTATTGTACCGTCGAAGAAAGTCCAAATGATTTTGTTTGGGTAAACGAACCCGGTACTACAATTTTATATGATTATCCTCGGGTTGATGATAGACAGATTCCACCATTCCAATATGGACTTTTTGGTAATCATGTCCCCGAACACGAACGATGCATCCCATGGACATTCTGGGCTAGGGCCCCTCGCTTACTGGAAGGAACTAGGAGTCGGGGAATTAAAACATATTCAGAACGAAGTACTGAGTCTATCTTCTTGGGTAAGATTGAAAATCACATTCAGAATTCAAATAGAAGAAATCAAGACTGGTCAACTGCGGGTATCGAATTGTTCAATTGTCCCATAGACAAGCCTGGTCCTGATCACTATCAATACACTCAGCAAGAATATCTGGATCTGGTTGGTGACTCTAAGTTTGGATTGTGTCTTGCTGGATATGGTCCAAAGTGCAATCGAGAAGTTGAACTTCTTGGTATGGGAACGGTTCCTTTGTTTGCTCCCGAGGTTGACAACACTTACCATGAACCTTTGGTGGAAGGTGAACACTTCCTCTTAGTAGAAACTCCAGAGCAAGTTAAAGAGGTAATCGATTCAGTATCAGAAGATAAGTGGACTGAGATGCAAAAAGCTGGACAAGAGTGGTTTGAAAGAAATGCTTCAACTAAAGGTTCATACGAATTAACTAAAAAACTAGTAGAGGCTATTCCATCATGACTATACCAGTACTTTTTTTACATGTTGGTGATTCTAATGCTGTTCTGGAAAGAGTAATTCACCAAGCAGCAAAGCTGAATAAAGTAATTTTAATTGGCGACTCAAATACTGCATACCTCAAGGATAAGTTTAGTATTGGGTTTATTGAATTGGATGCTATTATAGATGAGGACTTTGTTGAATTTAATAAACTGTATGAGCATCTAAGTACAAATCCAGAGTTCATCGAGAGATTCTGTTTTCTTCGTTGGTTTGCCGTGAGGAATCTCATGGAAAGGGCTAATCTTGATAGAGCATTTTATGCCGATTCAGATGTGATGCTATATTGCAACGTAGAAGAAGAGAATGCTAAGTACGAGCAGTTTGATATGACGCTTGTTCATCGCTGTTGTGGTTCCACTTCGTTCTTCTCTAAGAAGTCCCTGAATACGTTCTGCGACTATCTTTTGGACATTTATAGAGATAAGGATGGTTTCCCCTACGGAGATCTAAAAAACAAGTACAAGAACATGAGAGAGCATAACAAGGATGGTGGTGTATGTGATATGACTCTTCTCGATAGATTCCATTACGAGGATTCCAAGGGTGGTGGACCTTGTAGGATTGGTGAGATGACACATGTATTTGATAACTCCACCTACGATCACAACATAAATGTTGACGATGGTGTGTATGAACACAATGGAAGACACAAGACTATTAAATTTGAGAATGGTGAGCCTTACTGTTTCAATAAAAATTTGAATAAGTTAGTTAAATTTAACGCACTCCATTTCCAAGGTCCTGCAAAACTTTTACTGATGCATAATCAGATTGACGGTCTTTGATGTATGAAGAATTATCAAATGCTTGGAAAAATAAAAACATATTTCAGAAACAGTTGGAATATAATAAGAAAGAATTCTCTTCTTATCCCCCACACTGGATATCCTCTATTCGTTTGATGGATCATTTTAATGTTAAGAACGTATTAGATGTTGGGTGTGGTTGTGGTTCTTTTTACAAAGTTTGCCAGGATAGTCTACCTGAAGTTTCATATACGGGTATGGATTACTCCAAAGATGCGATAGAATTGGCAAAGGAGACTTGGGATCCTAGTGCATTTTTTGCAAAAGACGTACTCGATCTCACAGAGGAAGATGTAGAGCCTTATGATCTTCTTTTCATGGGAGCCTTATTGGATGTTAGACCAGATGGTGATCGGGTCTTAGATCATGTTTTGTCATTGCAGCCAAATAATATTCTAATTAGCCGAATGAAATTAACCGAAAGTGAAAGTTTCTATCACACATATGAGGCTTATGATGAGATTACGACATGTGCTTATCATCATAATAAAGAAAATTTTGTAGACGTTTGCAAGGAAAACTCGTATAATATATTCTCTATCGAAGATAACTTTTTTCTAAAGAGTGAGAAAAATGATGTTGGATCAAGTTGAAGCGAATACCCTGATAAGGGAACGGATACTGTCGAACGACTTGTTGAGTGCGGGTAAGATTGGAAACTCAGAACGAATAGGACTGGTACAAGCCTTCAATGGTGGCATCGATGATTATGGAACTGAGAATCTACACTTCAATGCAGGTGTATACCCACCAAAACCGGGAGTTCTTTACAAGTTTTGCGAGAAGTATGTTGAGTCTATACGTAACGTAAACGTATTTGCACAGTGGATTGCAGATGGTACTGGTGGTTTTGTGGAAGCTCCGATCATAGATCAGATTTCTCCTAACTCTACTAGAGTTCACTCCAGATCTTTAGAGCCTTTCTATCATGAAAATCCTTGGAGTTCGGCCTTAGAAGGAAAGCGTGTTCTTGTTGTTAGTCCTTTCGGTGAGACTATCAAAAAACAGTATGAAAAAAGAGAACTGCTTTGGGAAGATACTACTGTTCTTCCTGAGTTTGAATTGCAAACACTCAGAACACCTATGTCTGCTGGTATCTCTACACCAGAGTTTGATACGTGGTTTGATGGACTTGAGTATTTTGAGAACAGGATAAAGCAAATCAATCCGGAGTTTGTTATCGTGGGTGCTGGTGCTTGGTCTTTACCTATTGTTTCGTATTGTTCTACCTTGGGTATTGATGCCCTTCATATGGGTGGGGGTACTCAGATTCTTTTTGGTATTAAAGGAAAGCGATGGGATGATCATGATGTAATCAGTGGTTTTTATAATGAACATTGGACTAGACCCTCCGGAAATGAAATTCCAGAGAACATGAATAACATGCGAATTGATACAGGACACTATTGGTGATGCAAGATATAAATCTATTTGAAATTGACAATCACGTAATTGATACATCCACATTTGATCACCACCTTCACGGTTCAATTGTCAGTGAATTTGAACAAGAGATTTGTGAGTATGTTGGTGCAAAATACGCTGCTTCCTTTTTCAGTGCCTCTTATGCACTTTATGCAATAATGAAAAGTACTATTTGTACAACTCCAGATAAAATTACAATTCCATCTATGATTCCTGCTGTGGTTCCCAATGCATTAGTTGACTCTGGAGCTGAAATTAAATTCAACTCAGATACAGATTGGGTTGGTGGCGCATACAAATTATGTGATGGTGTCATTGACTCTGCACAGCAACTTGACAGGGATCAATATAGGAATCATCTATGGGATCATAAGTTTGGAAATGGTCTAATGGTGTTTTCTTTTTATCCAACAAAACCTCTCTCGTCTTTGGATGGTGGTATTGTTGTTTCTGATGACAAGAAAAGGATTGATGACTTGAAGAGCCTTTCCTTTTATGGTATGGATTTTTCAGATGAATCTTGGAACAGGGTACAGAAGCAAGTTGGATTTAAGGCTTACATGTCTACTATGCAAGCCACTATTGCATCGCGTAATTTAAAAAATCTAGACAAGAAGTATGAGCGTATTGATCAGATTAGAGACTGGTACAACTTGGAATTTAGGTCGAATAATACCAGTAGGCACCTTTTCAGAATTGAAGTGGAAGACAATAAAAAGGCATTAAAACACTTTAAGTCCAAGGGCATTGTGTGCGGAATACATTATGCCCCGCAGCATTTAAATCGTATCTTCCGTACAGACTATGATATGCAGTTACATAATGATGTTATCGTACCATCTAGAAAAACTTTATCGATTCCTTTACATCATCACTTGACAGACGAGCAAGTAGAATATATAATTAAACATGTGAACTTATACAGGGGATGATGATGGGTAAAACCAATATTGATGATGTTATCTTTTTCAATAACAAAACAATCGTAGATCAAAATGGCAATCTTACTCCTATTGAGGCTAAGAAAGATGTTCCATTTGATATTAAACGTATCTTCTACGTGTATGGTGTTAGAGACGAGGATAGGAGAGGCAAACATGCCCATTACAAAACTAAACAACTTTTGATATGCCTTAATGGTAAGATCGATGTTATCTGTAAAGATGGTAAAAAGGAAGTTAGGTATCTTCTAGAATCTCCTCAGCAAGCTGTTATGATTCCTGAAATGATATGGGATGAACAGATATACCGAACAGAGGATAGTGTTCTGTTGGCTATTTCTAATACCATGTACGATAAGAGTGATTATATTAGTGACTTTGAAGAATTTAAGAAACTAAAAAATGAATCATGAAGTGAAAACATGTGCGGTTGTTGGTAACGCTCCGAATATTCTTGAAAATGAATACGGGGAGTCTATCGATAGCCATGATGTAATTATCCGGTGCAATCGTTCTTTTGTCGAGGGGTTTGAAAAGCATGTCGGTTCAAAAACGACGTTTCGGATTATTAATTGTCATACTTTCTTTGAGTTTACTCATAAACGTGTTCCTGATTTTAATAAAGTTTTCTCCACTATAGAAACTAAAAAACTAAACGAAATCATTGCCCCAGATGAAATCATTCTATTGAAAGATGATTTGAACTATCCTGATGGTTTAGTTGCTAGAACTTCTCATATTGAAAAGCTCCTGAAGGAACAATGGGAAATGGACAATAACGTTTGTTCTATAAACTTAGGTCAAATTACCCATAGAAATGGCTTGAGATTTAATGCTTCTGCTGGTGCAGTGGCTATTGCTTTTTGTAGATCTTGTTTTCCACAAGCACAGGTTGATTGCTACGGCTTTTCTTTTTATCAAGAAAGTAAAGACTGTTCTCATTATTATGAGAGTGTCGCTCCCAAAGAATTGGGACATGACTATGACTCTGAAAGAGAAATTCTTTTAAACATGAACAAGGTTGATTTTATACAATGACTAGAACTGTAGTACCAATTCCACCATCTTACAACAAAAACCAAGAACTGTGTATCGAAGACAATAAGTCGTACGTTAGTTTTCTTGAGAAAGAAAACGTTTCTTGTATAATGACCACTGCGGGAACATCGCAGTTTGGTCTAATGGAAACTTCTGAAATCATACAGTTTAATGATTGTGTTTCGCAGTTCAAAGGAACTAAGATTCTTGGTGTCCCCCAGATACCTACAATCAATCTTAAGAAATTTATTCTAGAAAGTCAATGTGATGATAACACATTTTTCATGGGACTTTACCCTGATAGATTCTATGATGATAAAACTATAATTGATTACTTCAGTCGTATTCGAGAGCTTACTGAAAATCCAATTTACGTTCATGGAATGTTTATGCGAGCTGGACGGGGTGGGCAATGGAACTTCACTGCTGACGTTTTGTGTGAATTGTTTTCTGAAGGTATTATTACAGGTATAAAGGAAGAGCATAGTGATTTGGCACAAGCCTATAATCTAGTTTCAAATCTTCCTGATGAGATGGACGTTATTGTGGCTGGTGGTAGCATGAGAAGGCATCAATTCCTGAGAAGTGCAGGTGCCAATTCATTCTTGTCTGGTGTTGGTAATATGATACCCAGTATCGAAAACGATTACTGTGATAAAATTGACAGTGGTCTAGATGTTCAGAACGAACTGAACAAAGAATCTGAATTGTTCTCAGTGTTTAACAAGCACGGATGGCATCAATCTCTCAGGATTGGAATTTCTCAGTTGCAATTAGGTTGCTTTTATGATAGAATGCCATGGCCCAGAAGAGATGAATCTGTAATTAACGATATCGAAAATGTCCTGAAAGGAATTCAAAATGAGCAATAAGGTTTGGATTTTAGGTCCATGTAGTCTAGAGAATCATGATCTTTTCTTCAGTGTTCTGGAGAGAGTCAATCAAATAATGTCTAGCGATGATGAGTGGGTTATGAAAGCAAGTTTTGATAAAGCAAACAGAACTTCTCTCGCTGGAGGTAGAGGACCAGGACTTGAATATGCAAAGGAAGTATGGACAGAAGCCAAAAAGAGATACCCTAACCTAGCACTCACCACTGACATTCATGAGTGTTGGCAAGCAGAAGAACTTAATGGACTTATAGACATTGTTCAGATTCCTGCTTTTCTTTCGAGACAAACGGATTTGATCATTGAGTCTGCAAAGAACTTTCCTGTGGTGAATATAAAGAAGGGTCAATGGCTAGGTCCCAACAACTTAATTGCTTCTGTTGACAAGATTCGAGAAACAAATGATTCTTGCGAAGCATGGATAACAGACAGGGGATCCAACTTTGGGTATCATGATTTGTTTGTTAACTTTGGGATCGTTGATGAACTGAAGCAGCACTACGATAAAGTTATACTTGATTGTACCCATTCAACACAGCGTTCTAGATCCGTATATGGAACTCAGGGAGATCCCATTCTTGCTGGAAGATACTTCGTTGCATGTGATCTGTTTAACTATGACGGAGTGTTTGCAGAAGTACATCCCAATCCTCCTGAGTCAGTTTCTGATGCTGAGTGCGCCATTCATCTAGACAATCTTCCTGACTTAGTTCAGGCTGCCAAGTCTGTTAGAAATACCATGGGACATTTAAAAGACG
>Ga0209634_1000175_pt1 | contig 50416 bp, 51 predicted proteins | sample LinPmetageLP40_FD_184043 | JGI IMG/M metagenome (GOLD analysis project Ga0209634, IMG submission 184043) | Marine viral communities from the Pacific Ocean - LP-40 (SPAdes) (version 2) | ecosystem: Environmental > Aquatic > Marine > Oceanic | place: Pacific Ocean | collected 2010-08-26
TTTCCACCTTTACCAACTTTAACGTCTGCTGAATCTGCCTCTTGTAGATCTTTTTCCGATTTTCTTCTCTTGTCTTCATCCGTCTTGGCTTGATCTGCTTGAGCCTTGGCTTGATCTGATTGAGCCTTGGCTCTTTTTGCTTGGTCTACTGCTGCTTCCTCTGCTTTTGCCATTGTCTTAGCAAATTTCTCGGACGCTGCGGCTGCTTTTTTCTGCGCGCTAACAAATTGATCGTTTGCGTATTGTAATCCTGCTGTAGCAACTTCAAAATTAGCAGAACCTAACTGTTGTATTGCAGGAGCTATAGCGTTAAGTATTTGAGCTTGTTCTCTCATTCCTGCTCGCAATCCTTTTTCCTCATTAGTAGTTCCTGTTAAAACGCCTACGTTTCTGGAACTAGCAAAACCCGGACCAAGAGCAGTTGCGGCAGCAGTTCTTTTCTCAGCATCGCTTAATCCTTGACCTTCTAGGTCTTTAAACGCAGCACCTAAAGTTTTTGATGAGAACATAGATGCTAGAGCTTGATTTCCAGACTTTAAGGCTGCTTGGGCAGCAACAGCAGATTGAGCTTCTATAAACCCAAGTGTATCTCCAGATATAAGCTTTTCAAGACTACTCTTTTCTAGAGCGTTCTTTTTCTGTACTATCTCTAGCTCTTTTTTGTACAACGCAACTCTTTTTCTAGCAAATTCAGCGAGTGAGTTTAGTTGTCTAGTGCTATCAGTTAAGGATCTTTGATCTTCTGCTGCTTGGAAGGTGTCTCCCTCTCCTCCACCGGCAATTCCAGATAATCTAGATGTAGCACCAGCAGCATTGCTTTGGATCTGTCCTATCCTTGTCATAATACCGGCAACGGACCCATCTGAACCAGCACCACCACGTAGGTCGGCAGATAATCTTCTTCTTCCAAACTCAAGTTTCTCTTGTGAGGATAATTGTTTGCCTCCAACTTCAGCTAATATTCCAGCAGCTTCTTCTTGTAGGTCAATAGATTTTTTCTGAGCCTCTATCATCTTCAACTCAGCATCTGCTCTTTTCTGAGTAATAGACAAAAGTTTATTTTGAGCGCTAGCAAGAGCTTTTCCTGTTTCGTTAACTTCTTTAAATGCTTTCGCGCCAGCTTCGTCAAGCTTCTTTAGTATAGCATCAAAGTTACCGGCTTCTAACTGAGCTATTTCGTCTGGAGTAAAATCACCTATACCACCAAATATATTTTTGATTATCTGCTTACCTTCTTCACCCAAACCCGGAAGTTCTGATAAATTCTTGATCAATTCTTCTCTAATATCTCGTCCGCTCTCGCCGGTTTCAGAGGAGAGAACTTTGTCTCGCGTTTTCTCTAGCGCATCTTGGAAGCCACCTGTAGCAGTTCTGACAGCGTTAAAGGAAGTGTTTATTTTACTGATAGAGGCACTAGAAACACCAAAAGAAGAAAGATTTGAATTAATTTCATTTAAAGATCTGTTAAATACTTTTGAATCAACCTCTGCTCCACTTAGTGCAGCACCTACTATATCAATAGATGAACCAAGAGAGTTGAATTTTCCATTTAATATGTCACTAGTTCTATCAAGAGAAACAGATACACCTTCAACAAATCCTCTAAATGGTCTCAACCCCATGTTAGATGCAGCAAAAGCTGCTGTGTTTTCAGCTATAGCAATAGCATTATTGCCGTAAGCCTGTAGGGTTTTTCTTCGTACTTCTGGATCTAATTCTGAAAACTCTCCGACACCTAAGTTTTTAGCTGTTTGGTTTTTAAATTCTTCTAGAGATTTTCCAGAGATAAAACTACTTCTTCCTAGTAGTATGATCTGCGGAAGTAATTTTAGTTGAGCATCTCTTATGTCTTTCTCTGCTTCAATTCTTTTCTTTTCTGCTTCAATTACAGCTTCTCCAGCCTGCTTAGTATTATCGCCAAAGGACTTTAAAATAGCTCCAGTAGTTTTATAGAGAGATCCAAGTAAAGCCCCATGACCGCCTCCCATCAAAGCGCCTACTCCAGCAGCTTTAAGATTTCCTGTTAAACTAGTGTCACCAAATCTATCCTCTAAATTTTGCTTTTTTCTTTGAGCTACACCTCTTTCCTGTTTAGCTCTATTTAATACATCGTTTCGTTCACTTAAAACTCTTTGTCTGTTTGTGATATCTCCTGTTAAGTCACCGTCGTCAAATGCTTGCTGGAGAGATTTATCGCCAGACTCAACCGCCTTCAAAGCTTCAGATGCTTTCTTTGCATTCTCTGCTAACTCTTTACTAGCTTTAGCAGCAGCAGCATCAGCTTCGGCCTTTTCCTTTACCATCGCGGTGCTGTCTGCACCAAACAATACAAAGAGATTATCTCTTAGGAAATTTAAAACGGGCTGAAAAATTTCCATAGAAGCTACAACTTTAGCCATAACTCCAACTAAAGCTCCAGCCGCTGTTCCTAATGCTCCAAATATAATAGTACCTATTGGGCCAAAAGCGCTTCCTACTATTGCACCTAGTGCGCCCAATCCGGCTCCAGCAATTGCTCCAACTCCAGCCGCAATTTTATTAGCATCAGAAGCTTTAGCGCTATCCACAGCAGTATCTCCAGCCTTACTTATATTTCCTTCTTCTATAGCTTTCTTAGCTTTTTCGTGAACCCCGGTGTAAGCATCAATCATTTGACTCAGACCATAAACAGCGGCTCCAGCGGCAACAAATCTACCCATAGTGCTATTCATTTTTAAACCCAAAGAGCTAGCTGCAAAAGCAAGGGTTCCAAACTGCATAACAAGATCAATAGATTTATTTTGCAAGGCGCCCAAGCCTTCTGTAGCACCTTCCGCTCTTGGTAGCATTGCTGTTAAACCTTGAAGAGCGAAGAAGGCACCCATACCATCTATTTTACCTTTACTTTTACCGCCACCAGCCACCGCGTTTTTTTGATCTGCCTGAGTTTTACGTTCGGCTGCTTTTGCTGCTTTTTCATCTGCTATAGCAGCTTTTCTTGCAGCCTTTTCTAAAGATCTAAGAGAAACACCACCCTTTTTCATACCTGCGGCAAGAGCCTTCGTTGCACTATTACCTTTATTGATAGAGCCAATAAATGCGGCCATAGCTTTTCGCGACCTTCTAGCAGACACGCCCTGCCGTTCTAACATGCCTGACAAATTTTTGCTAGCAAAAGCAGTACCCTGCGCTGGATTAGCAATAGGACCACGAACAGTATTGGAAGCCGCACTTAACTTGCCAGCGGTTTTTTGCGTTTCGACTGCGGCTCTGTCTAAAGGCCCAGTGATTCTTTTTATAGATCCAGAAATACCATTAGCAACCTTACTAAAAGCGCTTTGAAGTGTAGGTGTTTGTCTATCTATCGTAGCAAAAAATCTTCTAAATCCTGATTCACCTTTAGTGTTTATAGTGCTTACTACCGAATTAAAAGATCCTTTTAGCTGACTAGCACCTGTCTGAATGCTTTGTCTATATTGACTAAGACCGGATTTTACATTAGAAGCGGCTTGTTTAACTGATCCTTTTACTAAACCGAATCCTTTTTTGACCTTTTGCTCTCCATCACGCAGACCGTTGCTTACTTTTTTTAGACCTTCATCTATATTTTCTTTTGCGACCTTAAAGCCATCACTTTGTTTAAATTTATCACTAGCCTTTTGCACGCCTTGTTTTAAATTATCAAATTTATTTGGCATGTCCTGTAATGTTTTAGCCACCCTCTCTCTAAGAGGATTAACTTTTTTCATTATTTTTTCTTGCAAGGACGCTTGTTTTGTAACCTCAGAAAGCGCCTTGGGGTCTATTGGAAAACCTTTAGCGTCAAATTTTTGAGGAGTGGAGTAAGGAGCGCCACCGTTTGCAAATCTTTGAACAACGCCGCCAGTAGCAAAACCTTGCACGCCCTGTTTGTTCATTCGATTTAGGTTTGCTTTACCAATTTTAGAAGCAGATTTTGCATTAATAACAAATTCGCCGGGAGTCAATAAAGCCGGAACTGTATCAGAAGGTGCCGCGCCTCCTTTATTTAATTTTGTAGGTTTAAACCCTGCCGCACTTCTCATCTTTGCCATTCTAGCCTGCTGTTTCTCCTGTCTTAGTTTCGTAGCTGCCGCCTCAGTTGCAGACGGTCCCTTTGACTTAGTTTTATCATTTTTGGCTTTAATGAAAGTGGGTGTTTTTGAATATGTTTTAGCAAGTTCATTGACAATCTTTGTAGTCATATTTGGAACGCTAGCTTCTCTGTAGCTTGTTTTTAAATCAACCCAAGAGCTAGGTAGTTTATCGTAGTTATCCCTTAAAGCTCCCTTGATACCTCCCGGTTCGTCGAAAGGTGCGCCCGGAGCTTGCGGAGAAAACTTACCTCGATTATCCATCAGATTTACAGTTCTTTCAAAAAGACCACCCATTTCAGAGCCAGACTTTCTAATAATACCCTGCATAACTTTCATAGAGTTAGGGTCAGGTGTAACAGAGCCTAAACTCAAGTCTTGACTAAGTCTTTGAGCAGCAACGCCAACCCCCTTCGCAGCCTCTTCCGTTATTACATTATAAAAATTATCTGATGTTTTTTTATTTAAACCCTGTCTAGTAAGGTTGTAATTCTTACTAGAAGAAGCCATCTCTTTGTCTAAACCTCGCTGCTGACTTTTATTTCCTGAGTATGGAGGGGCAGCAATAGCAGCTTTAACTTGAGCGCGAGTGACTGGAACCTTAGCATCCGCCTGCTTTCTATCTGGATCTAAAATTCCAAAACCAACTCTATTTGCTGTAGCGATACCTCCGAGTGCAAATTTTTGAATATCGCCACCGAAAAAATTTCGTTTCGATTGCTTTATACCTTTCTCTTTTTTCTTCTTTACTCCGATTTGAGCCGCCTCTTTCGCGAGCATGGTCGCGCCGTTCGGATAAGCAACCCTCATTGGCCTAAGCTGTAGAGAATCTTTTTGACTACCTGTCAATTGAGACTGATAGCCCGAATTTTTTATACCTTGTGTAGAAAAGGATCTAATTAGTTTATCAATAAGCGTTCCGCTAGATACTTTTCCCTTGGTTCTCTTTACTTCTGTGGGCATGTCAATGTCGTTAATGATATCAATGGCTTTATTGCCTTGATTAGCGTTTGCGACGCTTTCTGTGAGCTTGAGAGATACGTATCTCTCAAACTGAGTTGGACTAACCTGCTGCCCTTCCCCTTTGAAACCCTTTGGAATTTTGTTTGGATAAAATTTCTCATCAATATTAGACTTGAGCGTATCACCTTCATTAAATTGAACGCTTTTATCTTTTACGTTCCCCTCAACCTTAGTTTTTTTTCTAAGAACCCTTGACTGATTAAAGCCAGATGTTAATTCTGTAGCTTTAGCTTGCCCCCCATTAGAAAACTTGTTACTATTCATCTGAGCAAGAGTGCCAGCACCAAGTTTACTAACACTACTCTTGCGTATGACAAACTCGCCGGGAGTGAGCATGGCTGGCACTGTATCTCTATTTCCAGTACCGGGAACTATACCTCCAGAAGCAAAGCCTTGAGGTCCACCTTTTAGAGCGCCACCTAAACCTCTTCCAAAGCCAGCAATACCCTTAGCCATTTTTATACCAGCAAACAGTGTCAACAAAGGTATAATAGGCTTTAAAGCGTCGGCAACACTGATAAGTGCGCTAGCTAAATCTAAAGTAGTTTTTACTAAGGCTTGGAAGCTGCCAGTCTGACTGACACTACGAACAAGAGCGAGGAACTCTTCTTTGACCTTGGTAATCTGAACGGCTAATGCTTGTTGCGCTGTAGCAGCGTCTTTAGTTAAAGATCCGCCCCCTTCTAATGCAGCTTGTCTAGCGCGTTCAGCCGTTTCAAACTGCTGAAGAAGTGGAATAACTTTACCAATCTGACGGAATCCACCTAGCTCTTCCGCTATCTGGACAAACCTAATATCACCCTCTCCCAACCCAGCGAGAGCGTCACTTAGCTGTCTAACAGCTTCGTAGGGGCCGACAAACTTACCGTTTAAATCTGTTAACTGAACACCAAACTGTTTTAAGAACTCAATAGTTTTAGGGCGTTGAATACGAGTAAAAATCGTTCTAAGACCAGTCGCAATACTTTCTGCGCTTTCTCTCGTTGTTGCACGAACACTTGTGAACAAAGCTAATAACTCGTTTAAGTCTCCACCAGCAGCCTTAAACACACCACCTGTACGACGGACGACGCTAATTAAGTCACCGGACTCAACAGCGAATTGACCCGCAACAGCATTGATAGCACCGAGTTGCTGCTCTAAGGCTCCAACTCCTTGGCCGAACTGAGCGAGAATAGCAACAGCGCCTTCTGCTGTTTTTGTTATATCTTCAAAAGTAGGAGCAAGAGTGGTCTTAGCTAAAGATGTAAGTGCAACGTCGAGGTCTCTAGCCTGAATACCAGCTTGAGCAAGTATTCTTGTGGTAGCAAGAAGGTCTTTACTAGAAGTTCCAAGTCCAACGGAAAGGTTTGTGATAGTATTCGTAAGACCAGACAGTTCCTTTAGAGTCTTACCTGTAACCTGAGAGATCTTAACCAACTCTCTCTCAAAAGCAATTGCTTCCTTGGTAGCATTAGCTAGGCCATTGGTGAATAAGCTTACAGCCCTAGTAGCAACCGTAAAAGCAGCAAATCTATTCAGAGCAAGTCCAAAGGTTTTACCCATCCTTTGACCAGTCTTATTAACATTTTTACACTGCTGGTTTATTTTTGCTAACTGTTTCTGCGCTTGTGGCGCACCTTTTACATTTAAGCTAACATTAACACCCGACAGTTGTCTCTTCATCTGAGAAACAACTTGTTTAGTATTTGTGGGAGCTTTTAATTGTAGCTGGGCTGTAAGTACAAATTTCGACATTGGATCTCTCTAAGAAATGTTGACTACACTACCCTTGAACTTTCCGTTGTTACTTTTGTTTTTGTAGCTTTCGTAGTTTTCCTTGGTCTTTTTCTAGCGCTTGGTTTTTCATAATCTACTTTAATTACATAATTACCATTGCTATCTAAAAGGTTTCCGTCCTGATCTATTCTTTTTCCTTCATCGTTGATATAAAACCCAAGCTCATTTATAGGTCTGCCTTGTAAGTCTACCAGTTTTTTATCTTCGTTAACTAAGCTTAAATTATCATTCACTAAATCGAAGGTTTTCAACCATTGGTTTTCTGGAAGAGATTCTTCAGTTTTTGGATCATAATTATACATCATCTCAGCTAAAGCACCGGCTGCTGTAAAAGCCAATTCATCTGAACTCTTGCTGTTATAATCATCTATACCATTATACACATTTTGTCCATTCTCATAGAATGTAGAACAGGCTACCACATAATCAAACCTAGCGTTGTCAGCAAGAGCTTCTGCTGAGTTCTGCTCCATAGAAGTTTTATCTATATATAACTGTCTTAGATCATTTCTTAATACTCTCATTTCTACAGCAATATCCTTGCCGTCTGAAAGGGGTACTTTCTTCTTTCCGTCACCTAAGTAAAGGTCTTTTTCGCACTGAATCAATCTTGCTGTTATATCTTCTTCTTTTTTTCTGTGTTCTTTAGTCCAGACCCCCCGTTTTTCCATGATCATTGCTAACTCGTCCTTGGTTTTAATGCCGTCCTCTATGCACTCGGTCCAGACTTTAGCTCTATATCTGTCCGCTTTTTGAACAGTCTTTGCTGTTGGAGAAGAAACATAAATCTTTATTTTTCTTCCGTCTGCGAACGTGACATCTGCTGTTTTTTTATTATCCATTTTTTCTTTCCTCTTGGGGTTTAACTGGAATGTCTGAAGTGTATCTTAGCCACTTCACTTCGTATTGATTTAATTCTGCGTCTACATTTCTAGCTTGAGAATTACCTTTATCTAAAACTTCTTCTCTTACTTTCTGATATAGCTCATGCATGGTTTTTTGCTCTGGTGTCAAATCTCCATCACTAGTCCATAAAAAACCAAAATGTTTTTCTAAGGAGCTTAAAGCGCCAATCATAGTAGTTTCTACTTTTTTTCTTAATATCTTAGATAGCCTATCCTTTGAATCGCATCTAAATTTTTCTTGTTTAACTTTCTTGTATTCGGCATGTTGCCTAATTAAACTATTATATTCCTCCATTTTATCTCCTGAATTTATCCTTAAAGTTTTGGTTCTGCTGAGTTCTTAATTTTAATCGCTCGTCTTGAAAATCTAGTTGACTCGCCTCGCCCTTTGATTTTATAACGGCCATTCTTTGTTTTTTAACCATGCTAGCATGTGGATTATTCATACTATTGATTCTTTCGTGATCTTTTTCTGATTTTGCAACTATGTACACTTCTGATGAATTTGCTACTTTTTCATTCATGGTATCCTCCAGTTCTGCCTCGGCTTTTTCTTTCTCTCTCTTGTTTTTCTGGTGTATAAACCAGCCATCCAACATATCGTCATCCTGCATGATATCATCAGCAGGGCAATCTAAAGACTCTTGTACATTATCATACATTCTAGACCAAATTAAAATATTTTTCTGATCAATGGATAATTCTCTATCTCTATTCGCAAACAAGCTATAAGAGTTAGAGTCATTCATCGCCCACAAGCCGCGCCAAGGATCGTTCCTAGCTAGCTCTCTGACTGACGATTCATGTAAAATCATTGAAAAATAAATATTTGATATTATATCAATTGGCATCAAATTAAAGTCACATGGCTCAGAACCAATATAACTACAAAGTTTCAACATTGTATGGATTTTTGTCATGTTAGCAATACCGTTACATGTGTTTAAAAAGTATTTAGACTTTTTATTTCGCATGTCTACTAACTGTTTTTCCCCTGCTCTTATATATTTCCTTATTTGTTCTTTTAATTCTTGATTATTAGCGGCTTGAAATATCTCAAGTTTACACCTTTCTACGTCTTTTTCTAACCCTTTAATTCTTTCGTCATCTTTATCTTCCCATAAACTTCTTTGTCTCATCCACTCTACCATTTCTTCTTCAGTTTTTAGTCCTTTATCTAGAGAAACCTCGTAGGAGTCCATATAAGATTGATTTATCTCAAATTCGTTCTCTATCGTTGGTGTTAGTATTTTTATTCTAGATTCATTAAACTTAGTCAAATAAAAACCAGACCTTACCCTAGATACAAAATACTCCCGCTCATGCTGTTTCATAGAAACCTCAAGACGGGAGTATATATATTCATGTTATCCTTTCCTATTCCACTTTACTTGCTATCCTAAAAGCTATCGCTCAGTGGTTTATCAGTCAGCGCCGTAAAGAACAGTCAAGCTGCCATCTTGAAAACCCATTACGGATGGTTTATTGTGACCAGCCTGTTTAACATCTAAGTCATTAAAGTTTGTATAACTATATGTACACGATGCATTACCACCAGTTGCGTCGGCTCCACCGTAGCTTACACTAGCCAGTCTATTTTTAGAACCTATATCAATCGTAACGCCTCCGCGAAGCGCAAAGAAGATATTTTCTTCGGAAGTGTTGTTTCCAGAAGCTTTTGAATTGTAGAGCGCAGGGTCTCCTTCTTCAAGGGCAGTAACAAAGTCTCCAGAGGTGGTGATAGCTTCAATCTCACAGCTAACTTCGATTGGGAACGCAGCGGGACGATAGTAAGGAAGTTTCTTACCAAGCTCAAGAACATCCTCACGACTAAAGTCGGTGCTAACACTAACGCTTTGAACGTGAACGCTAAGACCACTAGCTCTAGCATTTTCTCCAGCGGAAACCGGCCTATAAGCGTTTCCAATACCTGAGCCATTTACCCCTTGAATAGCGGCTGGTAAAATACAATGCTCCAGCATAACATCTTCACGTCTTTGAAGACCACCGCTAGGGTTTGCTGCATCGCCAAAAGCAAGAGGTTCATCGAGTCCGTCAAAGCTTACGACAGATTCGGCCTCTAAAGTAGTATTAGCGCCAGTCAACCACTCTTTACTATTACCAACCAATGTGATAGACTCAGTACAAGTTCCATCAACGGGGATGCTATAGGAGATACTTGAGATATACATTCCAGACATGTAAACTTGAGCCTCAGCGTCTCCTCCTCCTTCAGCTACATTATTAAATTCTTCCCCAAAAATACCTAGATTTACATCACATCGCTCTTTTGATCTAGCTACTAGACCGCTAGCGTTTGTTCCAGTAACACCAGTTGAAGCTAAGAGATACATCAACGGATAACCGTCAATAAACTTCTCCATAGTAACTTCTACATCGGGAGTACCCTCGATATTCTCATAAATTTCGATTTGACCTAACTCAAACGCTTGCTCTAGGTTAAAGTTGGTCGTAATGCCAACACTTTGAACACCATGAACCATGCCCGCTATTTGATTGTTCGTCAAAAGTTTACCTGCACCACGATTCATAATACTAGGAACTTGACATGAATATAAGATTCTATTGTTACTGGACATTTAAGTCTCTCCTTTTAAAAGAAAAATTTCTATACTATTATACACAAAATTAGATATTATTTTTAATTCCCTCTGCCGTAAACCTGACGGTCCCCCCAAAAATGTCGGAGTCTACCATCACCATGTCCTGTACAACTGTATTTGTTAGTCTCAATTTTCCTCCTTCATATTTATCCACTAAGTCTGGATATCTTAAAGCGCTGGGGACGGGAACCCCCCTATAATCCAAGGGATAGTCTCCATTCTCGTTAATTGTATTACTATTAAATAATGGTATATTCTTATCATTTTGCATAGAAACAATATCAACAAGTTTATTCCTAGTTATTTCATCCTCCGCAATACAGTGGAAAATCACATCCGTGTAAACCCATTGACCACCCCCAAGCTGATAAGGTTTGAATTTCCTACCACCCACCACTTCTACTGCTATAGCAGGTAGCTGAAGCCTAGATTCTGGAGGAATATTCCAGCTTCCTTTATTGGTATCAAAAAAACTACTAGTCGGCTCAGATGTTCTAAGCTGTACTTCTCTCAACCAAGGTACTGAGTTAGCGTAAACAACATTTACCCACTTATAACTATGCTCTACTTGCACTTTAGAGCCGGTAGGGATTGGCTCATCAAATAAAACCCTGCCGTTAAAATGATCAATCGTATAAGAATAACCACCCGTGGTTGTGTTTGGATAGAACTGGTCATCAATGTAAACTCCAGAAACTCCGGGTTTTTCGTTATCTACTCCTACTAGCGGCTCTGGGGAATGATTAACACCGCTTTGCCAAATCCAATTTTTTCTAAAACCCTCCCAAACTTGACCAGCAGAATATTGGTCGTTAGAAGAAAGTCTGAGCTTACTGTAATCCTGACCGTTTGGAGATAATTCACTGACGGTAGAATTAAAATAGTTTCCAATATCCATTAGCGCCCAGTCAAAATACTCAATTAAACCATCCTGAATATCATTATTCAGAGTGTAGTCAAATATATCAGATATACCTTTGAGTTTTGAAAACGCCATTACTTGAATACTCCAGATATTATTCTAGCTATTTCAGAATTTCTTCCACGAAAAGCCCTAGTTATAAAATTATTATCTAAGGTTCCAGAAAAATTAGGTGAAACTCTAAAGGAATCACCCTTAGTCATACTACCTCCTCCAGCACGACCTTTCTCTGAAGGTTGGTATTTATACCCCATGACTACGATTTTATCACCTTCTTTTAACAACCAGCTTAACCAATTTAATTTAACACCCCTCTCTGTAGTGTTTATTCCAGAAGATAAGGATAAAAGGTTAGCAAAATCTGATGGTTGAAAATAAAACTCAATAGTTCCATTTAATTTTTTATCAATCTTAGAGATTCTAATTTTAGTAGAATTTACTACTGCGTTAACAATTTGATCTACAGCATTACTAGCAGATCCTGAATTTAGTCCAAACTGAGCATTTAAAGACATAGGAACTCCCTCTTGGAGTAGGCTGACTACTTCCGGTTGACTTTTCACCCAATTGGCAATCGCGGTTCTTAACTTTGACATTAAGACTTTATTTTTACTTTTAATTTTTTTGTTAATATGTTCGGATAAGGCTTGATTTACTTTTCTGTAAATCTCTTCGTCTGACTCTTTTATATTTACGTTAATCATATTCTTTCCCAAAAACAACCGAAGTATCGCTCTTGCTTTAAGCCCATAGGGAAGGGTTCTCCAGCGCGTTGAAATCTCATCTCTTTTAAGTCTTTTATGCCCTTATGGACGATTAACTCTTTCGCCCTTGTTATTTTATCTAAATCTGTAGCATAAAAAATTGTTTGTATCCCATTCTCAGGAAGAACAATATTTCCTCCAATGCTTGTCCAGTTTTTACTATCCCAGTACACTTTGATTTTTATGTCTTCAGTTTTTTCTACTTCTTTTATGACTTTATTATTTCTTCTGTAATTACCACCTCCGGGTCTTCTGTGTGGATTTACAGACCTATTGTCTGGAATATTATTATAGGAATTGTCTATAACTTCTACCTTTTCTATGTACACTAACTGACAGGTGACACCAAATATAGTAAAAGTGGAATCAACTACGTCGTAGTATTTATCAAATACAGACTGGGGTATAGTTATTGGCATTTAATTAACCTATCTTGTAAGCTATGTGTCCACCGAAATTACCAGCAGAATTATTTACAACTAAACTCTCTCCCGCCTGCGTCCTATACATGATGTCATTATCGTTGGCGGAAACACCTCCATTAGCAGCTATTGCCATAGGCCCACTTATCGCAGTGTTTGCAGTTCCAGAAGAAAATATCTGAAAAGTTGAAGCAGCGTCTATAATTACTGTATAGCTCATTATAGAAATCTCTTTACCTGTAACACCTGTTACTAAAGTGGTCTGACCAACACCTCCACTTACGGCAACAAACGAGGGGTCTGTACTAAATTCATAATCACCATCAGTAGGTAATGATAAGTTAGCCAATTGCGCAGGTATAGACTGACTGTTTCCATTCAAGTTTGTATATGTAACACCTCCGAATTCCTTGAATCCATTGGAGTTTATTACTTTTTGATTTGACATTTTTATCTCCGAATTAAATTAATTGACCACTAACCCAACTTGAACCGTTGGCTATCATTATAAAGCTATCGTTCTTTGCAAATGCTATAGCTCCCGTTTGATTTGATGTTATATTTGTTATAACCTGCTGAACAGTATCGTAAACGGGAACGGTCAAGTTACCGCTATCATTTATTATTTGGTTTACCCCGTTTATGTCGTCAAACCTTAAAGGTCTAAAGGAAGGGTAATCACTATCGCAACCGCAGTTTCCAGACGGACCAGCAAAAACTGTACTAGCTGGCTGTTGTTTAAAATGAATTTCTTCACTAACCAACCCACTTAAAGCTATTACATCGTCCGCACCAGTAGTGCTATCTAACTTATTACGAATAAATGGTTCTAGCTGTCTTCCTCCAGAATAATCCAAGCTTATTCCAGAAAACATAACTCCAGAATCACCAACGATAAAGCCAGAAGATCTAATTGTAGAAGACTGGCTATTACCGCCAACGTCTATCGCATATTCTGGATTAGATTCGTTAACACCTAGATTTGAATGTGAATCATCCCAAACTATATTGCTGTCATAAGCAAGGGCGTGATTAGAAGACCAGTAGGCCAAACCACTAGGTTGAGGAGGATTACCGCTAGAGCTAAATACAGAGTATCTACCGGGATACGTCACATAAACTTCTTTTAATCCTACTGGAAAATCAACTATTACGTTTAGATCGTTACTAGTAGAAAATGGATTTCTTGTTACACTAGAAGAAGTGCTAGTCTCTATATATATCCCGGAACCAACTTCGTATCTTGTTCCATCAGATATTGCATAAAAAAGAGATTCTCCAGACACGTAAACCCCAGAGAAAGAGCTAAAACTGGAAAACCCACCCTCTAGTAGCATAGGGCCAGTTCCAGTTGTATAGCTTTTTTCTTTTATTCTATCTCTAAGTTTTATATTGTTAGACATTCAAAACCTAAGTTATAATAAGAGGCGTAACGCCAGACTCAGACCCCGGCTCTAAACCGTAGCAAACCAAGTCGTTTATTTTAGCGTTAACATTGTCGTTATCGTCTGTCTTTACAGTAAAGTGCAAGCTTCTCAATTCGCTTGCGTCGTCACCCTCTCTGAGAAGTATTCCGACTGAATTTACATCTATTGTGTCATAAGTTCCAGAAGTTCCTTCTCCGGTACTTGTTCCAATTGCAGCGTAATTATTATCTATAAAAGTACCGCTAGTGAAGGTAATTTTAAACGTACCTTTAGCTATTCTTTGAAGGCTGTGTATATTGTGGTAAGATCTAATAACCGGATCGTGTGGAGGAGAAGCACCACTTCCGTCGAAGTTCAACCAAGCTTTCGCGACCCCGTGGAAACTGTCTACGCTAGATTGATCTTTGTTGAATTTAAGACTTCCAGACGTACCTACAACTATGTCATCTCCCACCGTTGGGCTATTGTAGACAAATTTAATTCCGTTGTCGTTACTATCTCCGTTAACAACTCCAGAGGAGTTCAACCACTTGTCAGCAGCAGCAAAGTTCCCTGTTAAAGCTCTAGTTCCATTGATTGGAATATATTGAGTATGTACATCGCCCACTGTCAATCCGGCGAGTTCATTGTGCTGAATACCTTCAGGACCAAGCCAAGGTCTAATCTGAATTTTTGTTCTTTCTGAAACTTCTGGTGTATTTGGGAACAGTACTCCAGATTCTAGGTATAGCTTACCCTTTGTTCCCTCTGCATTAGAAATCGTAACGTTATTGTAAAATGGAAACTCGGTCTCCGTATCACCACTTGCAACAATCCTATTGATGGAAAAAGCTGTATCTTCCATATTATGTCTTACATCTTGAGCAGAAATAAGACCTGCATTATTATCTGCAAGATCGGAACTTATGCTAGCGATTAAGTCGCCAGAACTTTTCATAGTAGCCATTAAACTCTCCTAATAATTAAAATATCCACCAGATCTGTGATCTGTGTTGTTTCTTGAAATAAATTCTGAACCGGGAGAATAAGGGCCAAGTATTGCATGTCCTGCGACACTACTCCCAGCCCTGTATTCTAAAAGCAGATTTTCATATTTTTCACATAGATCTTTATACAAAACAGTAAGCGTCTGGGTAACTCCCCTGAGATCTATTGCAGAGGGTCCGTCTTTAATTGATATAGCGTTCCCTGACTCGCTCCTTATCTCACTACCAATTATTATACACGCAGCACGTAAGGATGATAGAGTTATGAAAGGATTATCTTTTGTCTCCTGATCCGTTGGGTCTGGAGATAACAAGCACGACTCTACATTTATGTCATAAACATTGTTAAAATCAACATTCATTATCATTAACTGTGAAGCGACTAATATAGATGTTTCTATTCTATTATCGCTATACTTATAAGTAGCGGGATCTAGATCATTAACTAGATGTCTGACAATCGTGGACATTTGACCTTGCCAACTCATATTTACCCCTATAAATTACAATGTACTTGGAATGTGTGAATATCTGTGTAAAACGTCCCGCTGGCGCCACCGAGGAAAACCTTACCTTGTAGTTTGTATTTCCCTACTTCGTCTAAATCTCCTGCGACAGCGTCATAATACATAACGCCGGACACGGAGCTTCCATCGTCCAGCCTTAAAGAAGACCTGTTAACTACCGTATCGCTAGGCTTCCTGAAGTCTACCTGCAAGGCGGCAGCGCCAGATATGTTAACTAAATCTGAGCCATCTTTCACCGTCAGGAGAAATCTAGTCCCTATATCATTCTGATGTATTTCGCTAGCCATTTAATTTTCCAGATTAAAATTTATTTGCTGATCTATATAAATATCGTATTCTACTTGTTTATCTATACTAGTAGTGAAGGGTTCTTCTATGTTAATATACACACTATGAGAAGATTTTTGTTTTATAGATAAATCTTTAAAAGTTTGTTGATCTATTGATATATCATACTCTATAACGTCTCCATTGAACGTTTGCGTCATTTCTCTTGACACGCATAGAGGGAATTCGTTAAAACAGGTTCCAACAAACATTATATTGAAGGGTCTTCTATTGTGACATTTGTGTTAATAAGAGATGCAGCTTGGTCTTTAGCTAATTTTATTTCATACGCTTGGACATTTTCTGCTAGAAAATTTCTAACCATCCTATTGCCAAATTGGTATATTGACTCAGGGTTGTCTATCATTTCTAACTCGTTGTCTGGATTCTTAATCTGAGTAGGTCTACGGTAGTTTTCAGCAAGGGACGTTAACACTCTGTCAACGTCACTATCTGCTATTTCTATTGTAAATTGAGCCATTATACACCTTTCTTTTTTATAAAGTTATACTATTATACACTAACTAGTCCACGAACATCTATATATCCTAATCTGGTAAGTTTTGTCCGACTACAAATCCGTCAAAAGCACTTCCTGCATTGTTTGTGCAGAGAAAGTCGTAGACATCTGTATGGGAAGTTGAAGTAGACATAGTGGGAGCCGTTCCCCCTCCGGCCCATCTTACTACTGCCGCTGCGCCACCCGTAGTATAATCAACGTCAGTCCAAGCTACGGTTTTTGCAGAAGAAGCATGTTGCGTTATTCTGAGTAAAAACCTTTGACCCCGTTTAGCGTTAGTAAACTCAAACTTTGTTACGTCAACCCCTAAGACAACATTGTGATAATTTCCAGCACTAAGATCTAGAGTAATTGTTGCATCTTCTGTTGTAGGTGTGTCACTAGCAGGAACGGACTCTTGAACATATCCACCATAAGATAAGATATACCTTCCGTATTCTGCTAATTTAACATCACCATCTGCATCCACAGAAACAATTGGTAATCCAGTAATATCATTTACAGTAAATATATTACCACTAGAAAGATTGTCTGTTATACCAAATAACTGACCTTGCGTACCCTCGAAAGAAAGAGCGGTCCCAGAGGTAGAAACGCTACCGAAGCTAGAAAGAACCTTCATTGTGACTGGAGTGTCTGTTACTCCAGATCCAGTAAATACCATTTTAGGCATAAAAGTGTTGTCAGAAGTAACGTCTATTTGTTGGAAATTACCACTTCCACCATAAACATTGAACTCCGTACCAGATAGTGTTAACCCGCTACCCGCAGTGTAACTACTTCCGCCCCCGCTACCATTAGAAGCAGCGGTCAATCTACCCTGTGCGTCAACAGTAATATCTGCGGCTGTGTAGCTACCAGCAGTAACGGCTGTATCCGCAAGGTGTGATGCACCAATGCCATCAGCTTTAACTCTTAAAGAGTCAGAATCTATTTCAATCGTAGAATCGTCAACGCTTACAGCAAAACTTCTGCTTGCGGAGATATCTCCACCACCAGTTAATCCATCTCCAGCGGTTAACGTAACAGAGGTATGATCAATATGTTCATTGGCAACAAAGTTACTGGCTGCATCGTGATCGACAACGAAATCCATATCGTTGTTTGCATCATCGTAGGTGATTGTTATTCCAGTTTTTGTTCCGCCAGTAGCTATAAGCGGACCTGCAATGTCTTGAACTTCTTCTGTAGATAGTCCACCTCCACCTCCACCAGCAGTTGTCTGCGTAGTTCCGTCAGAAAATCTGATCCCACTAGCGCCTAAATTAACTCCACTAATATGTATCAGCGAATCATTGCCGATGAAGTCGTTATAGATGATAGTTCCACTACCATACTCACAAAGAATAACCTGACCATCTGAATTAACTTCTATGGTGGGTAAACCCGTAATGTCAGCAACACTAAATATTGTGCCACTAGATAGATTGTCTGTAATTCCAAAGAGTTGCCCCTCTGTACCTTCAAACAAAAGGGCAGTACCTGAGCCGGTCCCACTTTGATAACTAGATAGAACGTTAAGCTCTACAGCAGTGTCTATTGCGCCGCTACCACGAAAAAGTATTTGTGGCTCGCCGCTTCCCGGTGTTATTAGAATGTCTTGTGCCATTTTTATACTCCAAATCTATGTCGTGTAGCGTTGTAATTTTGTAAAACTTCTGTGGCTGTAAGTGCGCGGTTGTAGATTAAAAATGAATAAAACGCTCCCTGAAAATATCTAGCATCACCACAAGACTGACCAAAAACATTGCATGGTAAATTAATGCTAGACTGGGCAACTTGATTGCTAACAAGTTCAGTATTTTGATACATTTTCCATCTATCGCTATTTTTTGAGGTTATACATAAAGAGTGCGGTTTAGCTCTATCTATGGAAGAAGAGAGGGTAATAGGTCCAACCCTACTTGTTCTAAAGGTGTTCATGTAAGCATAGCCATCAGTCCAAGTATAGTGCGACCTTGAATCAGAGCCGAATCCCCATATTCCGGTCTGACCTGCATCGCTAGGCGTAGCATTAGCAAGTTTTAAAAATGCAAAAACAGTAGCGCCAGCACTAAACATACCAGCGCTTAAATTAGAAACATCAACCTTGTCGTTTGTGCCATCAAAAACAATACTCCCACCATTACCCGAATCAAAAGTCGGACCATTGGTCAACGTCCCATTATTACTTCCCGCAAGATCGCGCCACGCAGTGCCGCCATCATAAGAAGCGTCAACCGCCGCATCCAAATTCAAAACCAGTCCGTTCTGAACAATCCCGCGCTTCGCTTGATGATATGTTGTTTCTCCTGATTTAATAGCCATATCTTCCCCTTGTTGCGTTATAGTTTTGTAAGACTTCTGAGATAGATAGTGCGCGGTTGTAAAGTTTGACATTAGATATATATCCATTCCAAGTGTCAGTAGCACCTCTGGCGGCCTGATTAGTACTTCCTAAGTAGTTGTTTTGAGTGTTGGAATTAAATCCACCAGCAGTAGTCAAGCCCTGTAAAGAAAGATTTAAATAAACCGAATAATTGGACGTATCGTAAATTATACTTATATGATGCCAATTACCTACAGATGGAGGGTTATCGGTTTTTAGTCTACTCCAAGTAGAACTTGAACCAAATACTATTCCTCTATATGAACTTGATTCACTTAAACTGACATTCCAACCATTAGAAGTATTAGTTTTTAGCTGTATAATAGAGGGATAATTACCGCCATATGAAGTTAAGTTTACCCAGCAATCTAAAGAAAAAGCAGAAGACGTGCTTATAGAGGCGCTAGTACCTAAATCAACATAATCATTTGCGCCATCAAAAACTATGCTACCCTTGTCGTCAGCATCAAAATTCGGCCCGTTTGTAAGTGTTCCATTATTCGCGCCAGCGAGGTCACTCCAAGTCGTCCCCGACTTGGGGTAACTTCTTGGGTTTGCCGCATCAAGACACAACACAAGTCCATCTCTAACTATTAGGGGCGAATGTGATAAACTCATGAGTATCTCCCTATTGTTGCGTTATAGTTTTGGCGGATTTCGTCGGCGGACAGTGCGCGGTTGTAAATGGAAACATTAGAAATTTTCCCATTCATCAACAATTGAGAATTATTACTTACGTTTGTAATATAGCCGATTTTTATTGAACTGGTTGCAGATAATATAGGATTGCTAGGAGTACCAGCTATTGCATCTGCGGTTGAAGCAACCTCTGAACCATTAAAATAAATAGTAATTCGTGAATTTGAAGCTTTTGTTGTGTCCAAAGTAGCGACAATAAAAGACCATTCGCCAGCACTGTAATGCGCAGAGTCTGTCGTATTGTTAACGTAGTTAGTACCAGTATTATTGCTATATTGAGTAAATCTAATTTTACCATCACTTTTTATGCCCAGTAAATATAAAAGAGACGTGCTACTACTTTTATACAAACTAGAAATAGTTCCATCTATTAAAGTGTCAGGATTAACCCAGCCGCAAACAGTCATCTCTGTACTAGATCCATCAAAAGGAGATTCTGAGGGAGTGCTTTGAGACACCACATAATCATTAGTTCCATCAAAAACTACACTCCCCCCATTGCCAGTATCAAAAGTCGGCCCGTTTGTTAACGTACCATTATTACTTCCCGCAAGATCACTCCAAGTCGTCCCCGACTTGGGGTAACTCCTTTGATTCGCTGCATCCACGCAGAAAACAAGACCGTCAGTTACAATACTGGGATTATATCCTGTACCCATTAGCTGTATCTCCCTACTGTTGCTTCGTAGTTTTGGCGGATTTCGTCCGCAGATAAAGCTCGGTTATAGATAAAAAGGCTGGCTATATTACCGTACATAGGTTCACTCCCCTTGCAACCAACATTCAAAGCTGAACCCAAACCGTTTGGATTAGTACCAAAAGTGCTAGAATCAGTTAATACGCCATCTGTATATATTTTTAGATAGTTTTCGGAGTAGTTATGAGTCAATGCAAGAGAATACCATACGTTTGCACCCCAATTCCTTCTGGCCGTATAAACAATCCTACTTGAACCAATATCAAACATAATAGAGCCTTTTCCGCTACCGTGATCGTCTCGACGACTAGACCTGCATTCATAATCACCATCTATACCCCATAGCCTATGATGAACAGTGTTTGTATCACTTATTCCATTTGGTATATTCCACCAAAACATGACCGTCGCATTAGATGTAGCAGAAACTCCGTTAAATTCTGCACATTCATTTGTTCCATCAAAAAGAAAACTACCACCATTTCCCGCATCAAAAGTCGGCCCGTTTGTCAACGTTCCGTTATTACCACCCTTCAAATCAGTCCACGTAGTTCCCGACTTGGGGTAGCTATTGTTATTGCCAGCATCTAAGCAAAGCACCAGCCCGTCTTCTATAGTATCAGGTCCAGCATTAATAGCCATTAGATGTACCTCCCTACTGTTGCTTCGTAATTTTGCAAAACTTCTCCCGCACTTATAGCGCGGTTATAAAGTTGAAACATTGAAATTTTACAATTATCATATGTAAAACCTCTACCTATCCACTGAACATTTACTCCACCCGTCTTGGTTGTAGAACCTAAAAATAAACTATTCTTGTAAAGTGAAATAAGACTGCTTGAGTCTTTTGTTATTACAAAGTTATACCATTCTCCATTAACCATCGTTCCATGACTAATTCCACCAGAAGTATTGCCCGTTCCACCTTGAGAAGAAGATACACCCAAGTAAAAACTTCCACCAAAAAACAACACAAGGTAATTATACTGCTGAGAATCGTCACCCACAGGACTTTCGTGATTACCCCCTAAGTCAATATAGTTTATCCAAAAAGAAATTGTAAAAACTGAATAATTACTAAAAGCAGAACCTAGATCCACATAATCATCACTTCCGTCAAAATATATACTACCCAAGTTACCTGCATTAAATGCGGGACCATTAGCTAGCGCACCGTTTCCAGTTCCCGCAAGATCAGTCCACACAGTCCCCGCCCCCGGATAACTTCTTGAGTTAGCCGCATCCAAGCACAAAACAAGTCCGTCTGTGACTATCTCTAGAGAACCGTGATTCAAACCCATTACGGCATTCCCTCCATAGGCTCCCACCAAACCTGATCCGCATTATTCAAGATCGCCAGAATTTCCGCATGGGAATACTCTTGACTCTTGCTAGAGCAGGCGGTTACACTTGAAGGCATGTCGCCCTCATACTTTACAAACGTCAAAGTCCCGTCTACACTGAACCGCAAGGTCTCAGCAGACGTTTCCATCACTTGAGTAAAGTCTAAATTAGAAACATCACTTGCTGAAATAACAACGTAATGTCTGTGGTCAAACGCATCATGGCTCATAGTTTTCCCCTATATTCCGAACCTGTGTCTAGTAACATTAAAATTTTGTGCCACTTCTGTGACTGTGAGTGCGCGGTTATAAAGCTTTACGGTAGAAAGTCTAAAATTAGCGTAATCTGGCGAAGCATCTCTTCCAACAATCAAAGGAGAAGAACGGTCTTCGATTTCTCCAGATGTAACACTGGTTGAAACAGAACCATCCTCAAGGGAATTTACATAGACTTTTAAAGTATTTCCGTTCCAAACCATACCTAAATTATACCAAACAGAGCTTGACAAAACCGTTGCCCCAGAAACACTATCTATGTCCTGTTCAGATTCGTCTCCAACGGCAGCATAAACTTTACTTGAAAGAATATATAAACCAAATTCTCTATTTCCTGTCGCACCCATACCCTTTATTAAAATTGGCCCTTCGGTTAACGCGATAGGTCTAACCCAAGAAAATATAGATAAATTATTTAAAGCGGAATGTATATCTCCAAAATCAATATAGTCATTAGCGCCGTCAAAAATAAAACTCCCACCGTTTGTTTTATCAAAAGCTGGATTGTTTTCCAGAGTTCCGTTATTGCCACCCCTCAAGTCTCGCCATGTAGTTCCACTGTCATATGAATCCCTAACCCCCGCATCCAAATTCAAAACCAGCCCGTCTTGAACGATACCTTTAGTTGCTTGATAGATTGTGGAAGATCCGTATGCTACACCCATTACCACTCCACCTTCAATTTTTCTACGTCTTTTCTTTCTCCATATACAACATAGTCATAACTACCCTTGCAGCCCCCAACTTTTATGTAGTTTTTACCTTTTTCTTTAATGTAAAGAGGTTGGTAATAACCAATAGAAGTTAGCGTCACCGTTACTGTAGACTGGTCTACTAATGTTGACCAATATTCTGGAAGGGTGATTATATTAGAACCACTAGTCCCTCTTATGTATACGCCATTTTCTGGACCCTCAAGAGATCCATACTGCAACTTCATACCATCTTTTGTAGGATGATCTATCAAGAACGATTTAGTAGTTGCGCTGAATGCGCCATCTACTGCTAGATTGATAAAGTGACCACTTCCGCCATAAACATTAAACTCATCACCAGTCAAAGTTAAACCACTACCTGCGGTGTGAGTAGTTCCACCGCCGCCGGAAGAAGTAAAAGTAATAGTATCGCTTGTAGCATTTGTCGTGATTGTCATATTAGAACCAGCAACAAGCGTTAGTGTGTCCGTAGTTGCGTCGGCCACAACGTCAGACTGCCCTGCAACTGAGATTGTAGAAAACAGATTTTGTGATCCACCGCTAGTCAGTCCAGATACTGTTATAATGTCGGCAACATTAGTGTCTACTCGCGATTCAAAGTATCCTGAGTTCGCAGTTATACTACTGTCTGCTGAGTCAACTCTAGACTCAAAATATCCAGAGTTTGCGGTGATACTACTATCTGCTGAGTCCACTCTAGACTCAAAATATCCAGAGTTTGCAGTGATATTAGAAGAGTTTGTTGATATATTAGAATCCGCAGAGTCTACTCTTGATTCAAAATACCCACTAACGGCAGTTATTACTGCTCCACTAGCAGCAGGTAATTTAGTTGCTATGTTTGAAGTATTTGTAGAAATATTAGATTGATTATCGTCAACACGACTTTCAAAATATCCAGATATTGCGCCATCTGTTGTAGTATATATCAAACCCTTCATGTTAGAAGGATGTGCTGTACAGTAATAGTACAACTTGTCTGGTGCGTTTTGCGGAACCTCAAAGGTAACAGAGTCAGCAGCAGAACCGATCTCTATATTATTTCCATCAGCATCAGAATAAACACTACCTCCATCAGTAGTAGAGACTGCAAATGGATGACCGGAAAATGTTTTATTAAGTATGTACGTATGACCTTTGTGCATATACATAGTTGGGTCAGAGGCGCTATTAAGGCCCATACCATCTATTGTGTAGTTGCTACCGTCACCAGCGGTTATATTAAATGTATTATTAGGAATTAAACCGGACACAGTGTTTATACTGGCAGTGTTGGTCGCTATATTGGTTTGATTGGAGTCAGCACGACTTTCAAAATAACCAGACACGGAGGAGTCGTCATATAACAAACCAGAAACTGTATTTATACTAGCAACGTTAGTTGCTATGTCAGTATCATTACTTGTAATCTGTGATTGTAGATTACCACTAGTGGTAGATATTAAACTAGTTAGAGTAGTCGCTATGTTTTCATCATCGTTAAGTGCTGCTGCGATTTCATTAAGAGTGTCAAGAGTTGATGGTGCGCCATCTACGATCATAGCATAAACATCACCGCTAATACTTGATAGGTCTACACCGAATGTTCCGCCAGCATTATTTGTGTAAGTCAAAGTTCCAGCAGAGTATCCTAAACTAACTCCACTCGTATCAAAAGTAGACAAGCTAGATAAGTCTGCCGTAAAACTACCGCCATCACTATTATTATATGTTAGCACATTGCCAGCAAAGTTAAGGCTTTGACCACTAGGTGTTAACAAGCCCGAAACAGTGTTTATTGCAGCGTCCGAAGAATCTACTCTAGACTCAAAGTAACCAGAAGTCGCAGATACATTAGATGTGTTTTGATCTATTTGAGATTGCAATACACCACTAGATTGAGAAACATACGACTGAAAATATCCGCTTTGAGTTATAATGTTTTGAGAATTTTGATCTATCAACTGTCCGCTAGCAAAAGGCAAAGCAGAAGTTGTCTGTATAGTGCCGTCTCCAAAACGAATGGCTTGACTAAAACTTCCTGTCCCAGTGACATCTAGCTGATAAGAAGGATTATCATTTCTTATACCAAAGTTTCCAGCGCTGTCAACTACGGAAAGAGTTGTTCCGTTGTAAGTATCCCATTCTTGAATATTTGCTGATAGAGAGATTCCACCATTCACAATGAGTGCTGGATAAGCACTACTCATAGAATTTAAATGAATACCTGTAGAGAAGTGAGCGGTAATTACATTTACACCTTGATGTCTGACCGTGAAGGGGGCAGAGTTTGCTAGTGTTATCTGATTATCAGAGTTCGCAACTAATCCTACTTGACCATCAGAACCGTATACATATCCGTAATTAGGTGCAAAAGTTTCGCTAGACGGAGAGTCTTTAAGTCCTAACTTCCAAGTGGGAGTAGCCGATCCGTCTGAATGAAGACTAATAGTTTTGTCGTTTGAGTCGTCCACGTAGGCGTGAAAAAAATTACCCCCAGAACTTCTAGTTAGCGTCAAAAGACCACTACTTAAAATACCGTTAGATAAAATATAGCCAAAATCACCACTATTAGCTGACACTAAATCAGAGTTTAAATCATCTATATTAACATCGCCCGTTAATACAAAGTCTCCGTTAGCGTCTTTGTAGATCAATTTACTAGAAGGTACAACGCTGAATACTAGTGCTACTCCAGTGATGGATATTTTACCATCAGAGTTAGAACTTTTAATAACAGTATCTCTACTGAGCGTACCCGACGAGAAAGTACCCAGACCTATTTCAAAATTACTCTCATTTTGTATGCAATAGTAAGTGGTGTTACCTTCACCAATAGCATCGGAAAATGACTGAAAACCACCAAATGTAGCGCCACTAAGGGCAATTGTTCCAGTACCCTGAGTGGTGGTGGTTTCTTTTACTCTATCTGCTATTATAAGTGCCATTTTCTATTCCCTATTATATAGATATTTTGCCTCTCTTACAAAACTATTATACACTATTTCGTCAAACCCATTTTCTTTAACGAAATGAGTGTATACAGGAGACAAGTCTAGATTTAACTCTATGAATTCTAGTATATAGTTTCTAACAATGTGTTCTAATACAAGACTGTATTCTATTCCGTCTGGTCTATCAAACCTATGCATCCATCTCATGAAGGGAAGACACATTGCTTTTCTGTTGTTTTTTCTGTACTTTTCATGTATATAATACTCTTCTCCACCAAACCCTCTTGCGTGTTCATTAAATCCAAGCCAAGACTCTCTTCTGACCAAGAAGCAGCCTAGTCCTTGTGAACCAATCTCAAAGGGGTCTGTCTCGACGTGTCCGCATGGTATACACTTTTTTTCATGAACTGCTACATATACGCCCTCTGAGTAATCTAAGTCGCACTTAGGGCAACGTTGATACCTCTCTCCTGTTACTAAGTCTTTTATTTCTTCTGTTTCTTTGTCAATTTCAAAGTAATAATCTTCGCACTCACACTGCCAAGCTAAGGCCCATTTTCCTAAATTGCTTCCAGACCACTCATTTGTGAAGTGCGTGTAAATAGATTCACCGTCATCACCAACAAGGGGGCCGCAGTAAATATTATTGTCGTCTGGATTACTTTCTATAAAACTTATTAATTTGTCTATAACCTTTAGTGCTGGACAAAGTAATACATGACAATCTAAAACTAAAACAAATTTTCCGTTGGCGTTTTCTATAATACTATTTCTGGAAACCGATGTTCCTTCTGTTCTACATATATTATAAGACAAAGATCTGTCTTTTGCTAGATTTTTAATACAAAAATCTTTTAGTGCTTTTGCGTGTTCTGACTCGGTGTCATTTTCTACAACAACAAACTCTATCTTTTTTAATAAATCTTGCCTTCCGTTAAATATTAATTCTTTTCTTATGTCCTGAATTGTAAACCAAGCGCCGCTAAAATCATTATGGTGTGCTATTCCTATTGAAAGTATTTTCATTAAAAATCCTGATCGCAAAAGTTATTATGGCAGCCTTCGTGGGTAATTTTTAAATTTGAAGTGTTAATAAATGCGTCTGAGAAATCTACACTTGAACTATCACCGCCAAAATCTTGGTTGCCCCAAGTTACTATTTCGTATTCAAGAGAACCAAAAAATCTAATTCCACAAAAGGAGTGTTGATTGCTAAATAAACCAACAAAATCACCCTTGTTTCCTATTGGGTTTTGAAAACTAGAGTCATACAAATAAAGTAACGAGGTTCCAAGGCCGCCATAGTCCGAATGACCTAGGCTTACCACATAGTTAGCCTTACTGCTAACACCTTCTCTTATTCTAGCGTCCCTCGACATTTTTGAACCCCCGTCAACTAAAAAGGCAGTAGCTCTTGAACTGGAGACATAATTTTTAGAATTTTTTACCTTAACGCTATTGAGCGTTTCCGTATTCTTGTCATACAAAGCGGGGTGGTCAACCAACCTATGATTATCGCTACTAAAATTACCAACTTGATTCGAGGGGCCGCGCATTGGGCCGGTATATTTTAAGGTGTGTGAATTGTGTTCGTCGTCTGGGCTTTGGCCTATTGAATAAAAAAAACGAATATCTCCATCATTAAAATGAAATGCATAATCACTAGCATAAAAATCTCTTTTGAATCTGACGGCATTCCCATCTAAATTTAGTGGTGGGTTATTGTGATCGTATGGGCCAGAATATGTTTCGATAAAATTTGACCCAACATGAACCTTTGTTGTTGTTGTCGAAGGATATCTATTTCCATAAAAGTCGCCGAAGTACAATTTTTCTGCTAAATTTTGTTTACCATCAACAACAGAGCCTATAACGTCAAAATACTGATTTAAGGCATCAGTGCTTAAACTAAAATCAATCGAAACTGTGATATAGGATATGCCAAAAGCATATTTAGAAGCAACAACATCTAGTACTTCATCATAAAAAGTTGAAGCTGAACCTACGTTTGTGTCTATGTCGCCCCAAACAACTATTTTATTGTCTGTTCTGTGAGCTAAGAAAGCTTGGTCTGTATTGTAAATTTCTTTAATGTTTACTAGGGATGGTTGATGACCCCCCGTATTACCACCTTTGTTTTCATCTCCCCAAACATGAACCACTCCGTCTTTCTTCAAGAAAGCAAAAGCATGATTATTAGAATATATTTTTTTTATGTCCGTAAAACCCGAATCGTAAACAGCAGAGAAACCACCTACCACACTTAAAGCGTTCAAGATTATTAATATATCAAGGGTGGATACTCTTCCATCTTTATTCACATCCAGACCAGAATTATAAACGGAAGCCAATACCTCTGGGTTTGCCTCAATCCACGCCTCATATTCTGCCAAGGTGTTAAAGTCTGGTATGCTTCCTCCTCCATTAAGTTTGAGAAAGTTCAGTATATTCAGCTCGTCTAAGGAGGATACAGATCCGTCTTTGTTTACATCTCGCTTATCATAAGATTTTTCTCCATCTCCCCATATAAATATTTTACCATCTTCATCCCTAGCGGCAAAGTACTTGTCTGTAGAGACTATCTCAACTATATTTACCAACAGGCTTGATATTGAAGAAGGAATGACCCCTCCGTATCCTGCTTCGCCCCAAGCAACTACGGTTCCGTCTGTTCTTATCGCAGCGAACGCTCGCGCAGAGCCGGTAACAGATTTTATATTTTCAAAGTAAGTGATAAAACCACCCTGAGTAAATAACGTTGTAGAACCAGAACCTGAGCCAATACTAATATCACCCCAAGTAAAAGCGTGTCCACTTTTTGAAACAGCAACTACTGCTACCGGATTAGTGTATATAGATACAATGTTAGTTAAGTAAGATTGTAAGATACTCGGTATTTGACCCCCAATTTGAGAATCACCCCATGCAACTACAGTCCCATCTTGTTTTAAGAGAATGAATGCTTTATCTGTGCTGTAGACACTTGGTAACGTGAAAGATGACTGGTCTTCACAAGTCTCTGGTTGTCCACATTCCACACCTTTATTAAAGAGGGAAAAGGGTTTTGTTAGACAGCAATTTTCAGTAACGTCTTCTTCGCAGTTAGAGTAATTTAAACTATTATCTATACTGAAAGTGTCAGTAGAGATATTTTTACTTGTGTCCACATAGCAACAGCTACCATCGGGACACGGAGGTGCAGTACAGTTAGCTGGCAGGCAGCATCCACCTGATCTTCCCATTTTTAATCTCCTAACAGGCAGGACAACCGGAGCATGTACTCCAAGTTGGTCTATATTCATTATTTACAAGCATCGCCATCAAGTAGTACCCGCCGCTGGCCGCAAACGTGTGATCTCTATTTGTAACATAGTATACTTCCGAAGCGAGGAAGTTTTCGTTTCTTGTCACTATTCTGCCGCTAGTAGGATTTAAGTAGTCTGTGGGCGGTAGTAAATCGTCTTGCATAAAACCCTCTATGACGGGAGGTCTGTGCCAACGAAGTCCGTTAGAGACTCTTACTTGTCCTCCAGCAAAAGCAACTGCTCCGCTGTTTACAATAGGATCTATTTTATTTAATGTCTTTAAATCTTCAAACTCACTGTAAACAGGTACGACTAAATAACCGCTACTATTTACAATGTCGTGGTAAGAGCCGCTATCAGCAACGACTTGACCGCTAGGATGCGTACCGTTTCTGTTTAATATAACTCTCTCAAAATTACCACTACCGGCTGTATTAAATTGACCACTAGAAAGCTTTACCAATCCGCTACCAGCAGACGTACTTAATATTCCACTTACGTGATCTATTAATCCGCTAGCTCTAGTGTCGTTTGTCACAATTAACCCACTGGCTCTAGTGTTGTTGGTTGTTATTAACCCACTAGCTCTTGCGTCGTTCGTCGTAATCAACCCGCTAGCTCTTGTATCGTTGGTCGCTATTAACCCACTAGCTCTGAGATCATAATAAACATCTTGGCCGTCTGTATAAGAACTGGCCGTAGATATAGCCTGAGATTTTGCTGAACCGGCAACAGTATTCGCAAACGACTCATAAGAAGTGGTTATTGCCGCTCCGCTGGCATCAATGATTGAATGTAATATTCCAGATAAAGGTCTTGCTGATATGACTATACCGCTAGCCCCTGTGGTCTTAGTTTGTGTTTCTATCCCACTGGTACCTAAAAATTGAGTCTCTTCGTTAGCTGTTATCCCTCTTGCGGTTGTTCCGTCACTAATTCTCCATTTTATATAAGCATCGCTAGCCAAAGTGAGAGCCGCTATTTCTTGGTCTGTATAAGTTTTGTTCCAACCACTTGCTAAAACTATTAATCCACTAGCCCTAGTGTTGACATAATTACCGGAAGAGCTTATCAAACCGCTAGCCCTTGAGTCGTAATCTACAAATGACCCTTGCGCCCACCCGCTAATCACAGCACCGCTATCAGCAATAGTGTTTTTCAATATACCGCTTACGTGTTCTATTAATCCGCTAGCTCTATTATCGTAGGATATAAATGAATTTTCCGCCCACCCGCTAACAACCACTCCACTGTTGTAGGCATAGTCTTCAATAGTGGATTTAGCCCAACCGCTAACAGCAAGAATCTTGGTTTCAAAACACCCTTGAACACCAGTTATTTCCAGAGCTATATCTTCAAGGTATCCAGATAAAGGTGCAGCGTCAATAGTTAAAGAATAAGGAGAGGTAGTCCCCCCAAGGAAAGTTGTTAGTCCATCTTTACCAATAATGTTTAATGTGCTATTGAAAGAGATGGGGTTTGTGTCTGCAAGAGTTTGGTCTCCAATTTTCCATTTTCCTGTGTCACCCTCGATCAGATCTGTGCTAAAATCATCTATTTCTTGGTCTATGTATCTAAGCATAACACCACTAACTTTATGAACTATTCCATCAAAGTTAAAGAAGTCATAATCCATAAGACCGCTAATAGAATTTATATAACCACTAGCTCTTGTGTCATAAAAAGAGTTTAGATCCTCAGTGTAACCGCTAACCGAGTCTATATCTGATTGTAGTGTTCCGCTTAAACCGGCCTGACTATGTATCTCATTAATTTCAGTGTCGATTCTTGAGTTTATAGTGGCCCTTGCTGAATCAATTCTTACGTCAATAACACCAATTTCGGTGTTAATAATATCATTAACTTCGCTTCTCAATACACCGCTAAGGTCTTCACTATAATTCTGTAAGTTGCCGCTACTTAGGTTTATGTGCCTATTTAATACACCGCTTGTGTGACTTATTAGCCCGCTAGCTCTCTCGTCATTTAAAACTATTAACCCGCTAAGACTTCCGGCAGAAATAGTCATTTTGTTAGATGCGGCAGCATAACTTGCAGAAAGCCCATTAGAACCCTCAAACTCTAAAGTTTGCGTAGCTGTTATGTTTTCCGTAGTTGAACCATCGCTTATAGTCCAGTGAGTAAAAGCGCTGGACGCAATAACGGCAGCGTCTGTGTAATGTTTATTCCAGCCACTAGTTTCAGCTATTAACCCACTGGCTCTTGAGTCGTAATGATTAAACGAACTTTGCGCCCATCCACTAACAAGCACACCGCTTCTATAAGCATAGTCATTTATGGTTGATTCAGCCCACCCACTAATATTGTCATCTCTTATCTCTAAATAGCCCTGTTTAGCTAAATCTTTAGCTTCCATCTGAGCTAAAAGATAGGCACCGCTCGCGTCAATAGTATAATTAAGATTACCGCTAATTGTAGCTATTAACCCACTAGCTCTGGTGTCGTTTGTGATTATTTGAGCCTGTAAATTACCGCTAGCATTGTAAACTAAACCGTTTACTCCAGATATTTCATTTAATTTTCCAGAAACTTGTTCAAATCTAAAATCAATAAAACCAGAGAGTGGGTGTGATGATATTTCTAATGTATTAGTGTCACCCCTGTAATTTGTTTCTATTCCGCTTATTCCGCCAAATATCAAAGTGTTGGCAGAGTTTGGAGGTGCTGTTATATTATTGTTGTTCGTTCCGTCAGAAACTTTCCAGTATGTATAAGCACCAGCAGAAGCACCAACTCCGTCAGAATACTGTTTAGCCCAACCACTAACGTTCCAGATTAACCCACTATCCCCACCAAAATCTGGAGCAACACCGGAAAGACGAAGCAACTGAGAATCAATAACCCCACTCAGTGGAGCAGCAGAGACTCTCATTATGTTTGATGAGTAGTCAGTAAGAATTCCACTAATTCCGCTTATTGCCACGGTTTCGCCATCAGATATAACATCGGCAGCAGAAAGACCATCTGTTATTTTGTATTCATAAAATGAAGCGGTTTCACTACCTAAAAATATATTACCACTAACATAAAGATCTTGAACATGCGCATTCCACCTGTATTCACCAGAACCCAAGCTAAACCCAACCCCAGACTCGTAAGGTAAAATATCTCCAGATACAGCGAGTTTTTCGGAACCTCTAAAGCCAGAAACGCCAATACCAAGCTGTAAACTTTGTAAATCACCATAAAGCAATGGTGGCTTATCTATACCATCAATTAGATCGTCACAGTCTCCGCTGGCCTGTGGATAAGCTCCTAAGTAAAATTTAAATTCACTATCAGAAGGGGCTACATATCCTGCACCATGACCTATGGCTATATTGAAATTACCAGTTTTATTTCCCATTAAAGAGAAATTACCTAAACCTACATTTCCACTACCTACCGTAGTGCTACCAAGAGAATGGACACCTAAAGCTGCATTGTCGCTTAAAAGTGAAGCACAGGAAAGCGCATAAGAACCTATAGCTGTATTTCTAGATCCCGTAAAAGCCAACTGTAAAGAAGCGTATCCATAAGCTGAGTTATCTTCAGTTCCAAATCCGTTAACACCTTTTCTAGCAAGAGAATCTTCTCCAGCAAAAGTAGTTCTTGAAGATTCTATGCCAAAGTTTAACGAATTGATATTGATATCATGGTTAAAATTAACTATAGAGTCGGCTAGATTAAAGAAGCTATTTCTTAAATCTGATGCTGATATCTGTCTAGAAGAATTGTCTGGCAGAATTGATTCTATAAAAGAATTAAATTCTGACCTAGATAGGGATGTCATGTTTTATACCTTACTTAAATTGAATTCTTAATTGACCAGCATCAAATTTTAAAGAGTCTCCTTTGAACACATACCTAGGATTATCTAGCTGAGATTGCATTAAAAGGCTTCCGCTTCCAAAAACGCCTGAATTACAAATTGCGATACCTGAAACCCAACCCCATTCTTGAAGAGCAGTTCCAAAATATATAGTATTACAGTTCTTTATGAAACCACTGCCTACAGCGAATTCTTCGTCTGTCGAAAACTTCCAAGTAGCGTTTCCGTATGAAGCTGGCGCTTTTAGGTCTACCCTTGCGTAGCCGGTGTCTCCAGTAGAATTACCACTGGGAAGCTCTAGCAAGTGACCTCCGGTGTATTGATTTTTAGCGTTACCTGATTCTACGGGTATTCCGCTAGTCAGGGCAATAGCCATGCCAAGAGGTTTGGCAAAGGTTTCACCTCTAAAAATATGATTAAGTAATCCAGATTCTAAATAATCTGATAAGTTAGCCATTGTAGACTCCTTGAATAAATCCTGTGTATACATGTACTTAGTATTATACACATTTATGAACAGAAGCTATAAAAAAAGAAAGGCGGCTCTATTGAACCGCCTTTCTAGAATAATATATAACTAGTAATAAATACTAGAAGCTTCCAAGAATAATTCTACGATTATCAAGGACACCGAAACCAAGTTCGGCAAACCCGTACCAGCCAGCGCGCTGCTGACGATGCATAGTTGGATCTTCGTGAACCGAGATCTCTTGCTTGACTGGCATAACGAAGCTATCGTTTGAACTTTGATCCAAACCAACAACCAGTTCAGCATCACTACCTTGAACAGATCCGCCTAAGCCAGATGTGAAGAAGTCTTGATACTCTTGACCTTCACCAAGCTCATCTAGATCGTGAAGATTCACGCCAAAGATATTAGGAACAGGAGAACCTTCTCCGCCCGCATTGTAGATTCCAGTTCTAACAGCGTCAGAAACTTGATCAAATCCCCAATTGCGAATATCCTCAAGAGCCTCTGGAGAAACGTAAAGGTCGGTCAAACGACCGCGACCAGCAGATCCAGTGTTTCCACCGGAGTTACGCCGCATAACAGTTTGGAGCAAGCTAACAAGTCTCTTAGAGAACATGCCAGCAGTTGCATCACCGTCGTAGACCAAGATATTACGATCCACGCCAGCAGCCAAAAGTGTGTGCCAGCCGTCATCATTCATCTTCTTGGTAAAACCAGCTTCCATGACTTGCATGGCGCGACCGACAATGTCCCAACGAGCTTCGCGAGCATAGCGCAACAAGAAGTCGATGCTGCTTGTAATGCTGTACGTTGGAATCATGACGTAATCGCTCTCGACCGCACGCTCAGGAATGCGACCGTGGCCGGGATTGGTGTAAGCAACATGCTCACCTTCAAGTCCGGGGCTGATGAGATCCAGTGGATACTCGGTACTTCCGCCCGGCTCCACAGTGATTTTCTCGAAAATATTACCGAGAACATCTCCCACTAAAACGCCTTTGCGCAGTGGTGTTTCTAGAGCAACGGCAAATTCTCTTTGAGCAGCCATAGCTGTCTCAAGATTGCCGTCGCCTGATTGACGAAGAACGTTAAGAAATTCTTCGCTAGGTCTTTCTTTATATGACATTGTTTTTATTCTCCTTGTTAATTGATTAAGCACCGAAGTTAGGCAGGTTGACATAAAGTTTAGCATAACCGTCAACGTCCTTAGAAGACATCCAACGACCAATCGCCAAGTTACCAGATCCAGTTGCATCATCAGCCGTATTACCAACTGATCCAGCAACGCTATTTGAAGCATAGGCAACATCGCCGGGGCCGGGAGTTCCCTGTACATTACTTGTAACAACCCATCCGCGAGTAAGAACGGTAACTTTACCCCCCTGTTGAACTTCATCCTTGTATTGATTAAGGTGAGTTCTAGTAAGATCCTTATTAACAACGTCATTAAGAAGGATTCCGACTGGAACGTCGGAAGTCGTAGCGGCTTGATAAGAAACCTTATTTACGCCTTGGTCCATAGCTGCGCCAGAAGCGCCCAACTCTGCAAGGCAAACAACGCCCCCGCGAGTCGCAGTACCAGCATTATAGAAAAAGCTGATGTCTGTTGATTCTTCGTATCTATCTGCTTTAAGAGCCATGATTTAATCTCCTATGATTACGATTTTTTATTGAGAACGTTAGTTTCGAGCCAGTTAGAAATACTAGCTCTGGTTGATTCTACTTCGTCTACTTCTGGAGTAGCTTCAATCAGAGTTGCTTCAGAAGTTTCTACATCAGCAAGAAGTTCAGGTGTTACGTCAGCTTCTGCTTCACCAGCTTTTAGTTTTGGTTTTGCGTCCGCTTCTTTATCTTTACCTTCTTTTTCTTTCTTCTTTTCGATGGCTTCTTTAAGCGCTGGAGGCAAAGCGGCCTCTGCTTCTTTTTTCTTTTCGTCTTTCTTTTTCATTAATGCGATAACGGCTTCAAAAGCCTCATCTGCAAGAGAGTCGAAATTAGCAAGAGATTCAGCAACCTCTTCTTCGGTTAAGCCAGCCTCTACGAGACCCGCCTTACGCTTCTCCATTTTCTCTTTTTTCTTCATCGTTTCCATGTCTTTCATGGCGACGGTGAGGTCTTCTTGAGATTTTGCAAGAGCGTCCTCAAGTTCAGCAACTTTAGCTTGTGTGCTTTTGATGCTCTCTTCCAGTTCGGCAATACTTGCGTCTTTCTGGTCTACAGTGGACTCAAAAGCCTCTACCTTGGAAGCAAACTCTTTATCTTTTGCTTCTTCGATTTGAGCTTTGATTGCCTCGTTCTCAGCTTTAGCTGAAGCAAGATCGGCACGAACATCGGCCAACTGCTTCTCTAAAAGATTATCAGACATTTTTAAATCTCCTATGTCAAGATTAAAATCGTTATCTACAGTAAATGCAACACTTTTAAGAATAACACTTCTTGGATTGGCTGGTTTTGACACCAAGCCTTTTCCAGAAAATGATATGTTTTTTAAGGCCCGACCGACCTTGTATCCTTCATACTCTCCGGTTCCGCCGTATACTCTAAGGTGCTTCGTTAAGAATGAAGAGTCTTCATTCCTAGCTAAAACTTTCTTAGACCCATTTTCATTTGAAAGAGCGTAATCAAATCCAGCAAATAGACATTCCATCGAAACGTACCATTTACCGTCTTCTATCTCTGCAATAATCTTATCCATTCTTTCTTTATTTTCACTGTTAGTCCAGCTATTATAGAGAACGGCTTGTGTGATTATGTCAAAATCTTCTGGCATTGAAGCTTCTTCTGATGCAACCTTACCATCTTTTGATAATACATAACTCCCAGTGATATGTCCGATGATATCATTCTCATCGTGCATAAAATTAAATTGCTTATCTTCTGGAGTGTTACGTGCTGCCCAAGTTGGCTCTGGCTGAAAAACGTCGTCGTTTTTGTTCCAACCGCAGGACACAAGAACAGACTCTAAATAATAGAGATCTATTTGATCTTTGTTCTCTGCAAAACATTTGTCAGCGATATTGACTGGAACCTTGAAGGAGTCAGCCTGTACAGCCTCAGAACAATACGCAACGCTAGCCGTACTCTTTACGAGTTCGCCAATGCCGTCGTTTATTTCATTTTGGAATATTTTAATTGTCATGTTTTACCTCTACAATAAATATACACGAAAAAATAAATTTTATATTGTTAGAGAAATTAACTCTCTAAAAAGTACTCTACATATGCTGAAATAGCGTGTCTTTTGTAATCTTCTATATTCATATTCTCTGTGTTTATTTTGCTAGATATAAGAAAATCTGAAAAGTCTTTAGGCATTCTTTTATTTGAAGAAACGGTTTTTGATATATTTTCTTCTGAAACCTTACTCATAGCCTTGGTGTTTAAAAGTACATGTAGTTTTAGTCTTTCAAGCTCCCTGACTTGAGATTTAGTTAGACCTCTCATATTTTTCTTTTTATGAATACCTAGATAAGCGCTATTTAAAGTTGCAGATATTTTGTCAAATGTTTTATTTGTCCAGACTATAAATTCAGCAACTCCGGGTTTAGATCTTGGAGTATCTACTCTCTTTTTTCTTGGTCCTTCGTCAAGCTTCGCTGGAGGTCTGCCGTTAGGGTTGATAGGTTTTTCTTTTTCTTTCTTGTCTGTAATTTTTTCATTAATTTCACCTTGTCTATCAATTTTTTCCATGTCTTGATTATGATTTGGATTATGAAATGGGCTAGCTTTTTCTGGAAGCTTTTCTGATTCTCTAGCTTTATCTTCTCTTTTTAGTCTCATTTTTTCAACACCCGGAACTTCTTTGAATCTTTCAAGAACTGTTTCATGAGAGATAATATCTCTATCAGCAAGCTGTATGAGAAGATTTTTCTCGGAAGCTTCATCGGATAGACTCATTTGATCGTAAACGATATGGGGTGATTTTTTGAAACCCATAGCTTTTCTAACGATTTCGCACTCTTGCTCCCAAAACTTTGTAAGCTGATCTCTTCCGTATTGAAGTCTTTCTACAAGTGTTTTTAAAGATATAAAATTATTCGTAAAGCCACCACCATTACCAGCAATACCAGTCAACGTAGGGGGAACACCTAACCCAGCGTAAATACTATTTAACACAGAGCTGTATTTTTCTGAACCCAAAAATTTATAAACCTGGCTATTTGACTCTGTATAAGAAAGCTCTGGACCCCACACTAGCTCCATAGTACCTCCTCCAACATTGCTTGCAAGAATATCTCTAAGCTTGTTAATAGCGGCTTTATTAGGTAGGATTTTGTGATCTAGGTTACCAAGCGTCCACAATCTAATGTTAGATATAGCTCCATCTAAAGCAGAGAGGTCTGCTAGTCGCATCTTCTCAAGCATAATAATGTCGTCAAGAATTGCGTATATTAGTGGGTTTGCCCAGTTTGTCCAATCATCCTTCTTATAGTAAAATACAGAAACTCTCTCTGGATCTAGTTCTACTTTTCTTTGACCCTCTTTAATTTTTTGTTTTAAATCTGGAGGTAAAGTCTCTAAAATATTTGCAGGTATTGAGCCATCTTTAAAGTTGTCGATCATAGAGTCTGTTTTTATCTCAAATCTGTTTCTACCTAGGAAAAGATTTAACTGACTATCCTTGAGATCAACCGAAAGGGGGTTAAAGTAATTATACCTCCAAGGGATTTGACCTTTCTCAAACTGAGGTACTTCTACGGTTATATCACTACCCATAGATTTTATATATTTTGCCACCTCTGGCGTTATATTTGCATAACTACGGTAAGCTATAACCTGTCCAGACCTATAAAGAAGGTTAGCGAATCTTTCTGATCTTTCTTTCCCGGAAATCTTCTTATACCATTGTTGGTAGAATTTTTCTACACTCTTGTTTTCGTGTACTATATTTATACCTTGACAAGTAAAGTCTCCCATGAGATCAATAACATTTCTAATAATACCAACTTTATCATACGCATCCATGCACATTTTAATAATGCGCTTTTGCTTGTGCGGAACCTTTTCTCCCGGCCTAAAAGCATGGTAGTCTTGACTCGTAAATCCGGGTCTAACACTTTTATTAGCCTCTATATCTCTGAAGTCTCTGTAGTGGCTACCTTTTGTTACTCCTGCATATTCTTTTCCAGCTTCAGCGAACTGCTCAAAAGCTTTAGATTTACCAGAGGTGTCTGAATCGTTCCAAGTTATTAGAGATTGTTCTTCGTTCATTTTGACCCTTTAAAGGTAATTGGAATGCATTTCAATTGGTATTGTATTATACACAAATTAATAGATATCCTTCATGTTATCCGAAAACCAACTAGGACCACTATATAGATTCTGATCTTTTTTTTGCTTTGAATCTTTAGGTATTGTGCCAGCAAATCCTCCAAAGAATTCGTATTCCTCTGGAGTGGGAGTTCTTGCTATCCTCCTTGCAGCCATATTTGCCATTATTAAAGAAGAATATCTGTCCTTTCTCATTTTGCTTTTCTTTCCCGCTGCCACGATAACTTCAGGAGTGTCCCACCTATCCCTACCGGATGCGGTTTGAGTCATCTGGATCATAGAAAGCTCATCTTTAAGCTCTTCTATGTCCATAACACATTCCTCTAGCGTGTCGTACATTCTACCCTTCATTCCATCATCTATATTAGATATACCCACAGTAACAGAGTCAAAACGAGGGAATAATATAACTTGATCTTCTAGGTCTTTCCTTAGCCCATGATTCGCTTCTGCTAACCAGTCGTACTTAGCAAATTGACACATCTCTAATATGTGTAAACCTCTTTGGTCGTCTGTGTCTTTAGGTTTATCTTCATCTATAACCGGCCATATTTCTATCTCACCTTCTTGTATCTTGTCTTTATCGTGTAACGACTCCATAACTGCAATACCTCCACCTTGAGCGTCCATCGCGATATGAACGCATGGGAACAACCTCATGAGATCTCGTATCTTTCTAGCGCAATATGAATAAAAATCAGTTTCTGTGGAGTATCCTCTTTTGACTTTCTCTTTATGTTCTGATCTATTTGTTGTCCAGCAATTAACTATTCGTCTGTGGTCATGATTTATCTCTATTACTATAATAGAAAAATTATCAACTTCAGAAGCGGGGTCAACACCAAAAACATATTTTTTGTTTTTATCGCCCATAAGTTTTGCCTCAAAGATAATATCTTTACCTTTAGAGTCTTTTGTTGTCTCTTTATCGTCCACTACGCATGATTCTATCAAGGATCTCTTAAAGAAGCCCTCTGAGTCGCGCGTAAACACGGCTCCAAACTCCATCTGATAAATACCAGCGTGTACAGTCGCCTTGGATCTAGCGACCTGTGAGGCATCCATAAAACCTTCTGGCAATAACTCGTATGGAATTCTCATTATGGAGTATTCCGTCCAGTCAAAGTTTGAAGGAACATCGTCTCCTCCAAAAACCTCTCTTAACTTTACATGGTCTCCTTGACTGTTTATTATAGATTTCCACCTCTTCCAGTATGTGGCAAAGTGATTAAAGTCATAGTAAGCAGTACCCGACAATATAATTTGATTGTCTTTCTCTTCTAGTTTGTTTTCGTCTTTATCTTCTATCTGAACTCCTAGTTGTTTCGCTTTTTTCTCTGCGGCTAATCTTTTGACATTCTCGATTGGGTCTGAACTTACAGCAGCAAAACCCGCCACAACAGTCTCAAAGATATCGCGAGGAATAGAAGCGAACTCGTCACTAATGATATCGTTAGCTCTCTGCCCTCTAATCTTTTGTCCGTCACCAAGAGGTAGGCAGGTAACCCTAGATTCATTAATACGCATGACGCACCTATCCACGTCCCTGCGAGGCCCACTGTTTCCGTCGCAGATGTCCCTTAGAATTGGAGAGTTATTCCATATTGTTTCCATATACTCAAAGAGAACTTTAGACTGCCTAAACGCAGCACCTACTACCACTACTTTTCTTCCGGGTAGAAGAAGCGCTCTTAACATAGAATATAAAGACAGCATAAATGACTTACCGAAACCACGACTCGCTATAAGCATAGGAAATTTACGGTTCCAAAGCTCGTATAGTATAAGAGACTGAGAAGGTAAGAGTTGTACATTAAATATTTCTTTGACTAAAAAAGAGAAGTATTCCGGTCTAGTCATCAACCAACTTAACTTTAAGTGAAAGTCGTCGTCTGATGAGTTCAAGATTGTCATTGGATTAAATAGATCTTTATCATCTACGTCTATTTTCAACCAAGCTTCATCAATTTGTTTTAACTTTTTATTCATTTATATATACCGTCAATAAATCCGTAGTTAGTCGCCTCTTCTGATGTCATGTACCAGTCTCCTTTATCTAGTTTTCTTTTTATGTAAGCCTTTACTTTTGAAATTGAGTCTTCTCTGTCTTTAAAAAATTTAGCTTTAACGCACTTTTCTGCATACATCCCCACCATTTGTAATCCCAACTGCTTCTCGAATGAAGCTAGGTTTTGAGAAGAAAGATAATAGCCGCTTATTTCACTTTGCCCCCAGTGAACCATAAAGATAGAATTAGGAGACATTAACCTTTTGTTGGCAGCCTGCATAATAACAGTACCCATAGAACATATTTGGGAATAACCAATAATAGTAGTTTTACATTTACAACTTTTAATAGCATCATATATCCCCATACCTGAATACCAACACCCACCGACTGTCTGCATATGTATTGTGATAGGTTCTTTATTTTGGTTCTTGAGGAAATTTATATTTTTAACAAAGTTTTGAACCATCCTGTGGTCAACACCCGCTGTTTCGCCAGAGTCGTCGTATTCGTTTATGTAAATCTCCCTATTTTTGACATCAACTCCGTAAGTATGGATTTCTCCAATAGTGTCTCTATGTGTTGTCATGATTTACGCCCTATTGTATGCTTTTCATTTATTCTTTTTAAAAGACTACTTGTTAGATCAAATGCTCCTCTGTCGCTTCCTGCGAATATTACGTGTACATTATTAAATACAGCAAACTCCATTAGACATCTTAATATATACTTTCCTGTTATTTTAACTTTATTTTTTAATTCTTTAGGGATGTTAGCCCCTTCTGGAAACTTCATAACATCTTCCATAGAGAACTCGCAAACTATAAACTTATGTTCGTATTCTCTCATTCTTTCTACTTCGTTATAGAAAGCGTATTTACCTTTTCCTAGATTTAATGCTATTTCAGACACGCTCGCTTTTCTTTCTATACAAACCTTGTCCTCCATGCCTAATATGGAGTAGTCGCCTGTATCAAGTTTTCTTTGTACTGTTCCGTTGCAAGTGTTAAACTTCTTAAAGAAGTAGCCTTGTTGCTCTCTTGTGTCTCTAATGACAGTATAACTCGGAGCGGTCTTATATTTAGCCATTATTTTTTCTCACTATTTGTTGAAATAAACCTTGGTAGTGCTGTTCACTCCCTGTAACCTTTTTGTGACAGTTTTTACAGAGAGTAATTCCATTGTCAACATCAAATCTCAACGAAGAGGCGCTAGCCCATTTTTGTATGTGATGTGCATTTAAATATTTTTTATATGAACACCCCGGCATCTGGCAGGTGAATTTGTCTCTTTTGTAAACTTGTACTCGCCAGTCTCTGTATACTGGATCGTTATAGTCTCTTCTCATGGTATCTCTATTTTTATTATTCTTACGTCATGAAAAATATCTTTTATAAAATTTAAAGTCTCTACTGAATGATCTTCTTTTAGTATTTTAGCTGCCAGTTTATGCATCGCTTTAAAACATGCATCGTCTGGATCTTTTGCTTCTACAAATATTATTGGCGTAGAGCTATTGTAGTCGTCTAGTTTATATTTCTTTAACCTTGGTATAACCATTGTTAAAATCATGTGTACTTTGTATATCTTCATTCTAGATCATATTTCACCATCATTTTAACTAGGTCTTCAAAACTATGTCTAGGTGTCCAGCCTAGGTTCTTACTTGCTTTACTAGCGTCTCCACGTAGATAATCTACTTCTGCTGGTCTATAGAACTCTGGGTCTTGAACTACTAAATTAGACCAATCGTCAATCCCAACTTCTTTAAACGCTATACTCAGAAATTCTCTAATTGAGTGTGTTTCTCCGGTACAAATTACATAATCATCAGGACAATCTTGCTGTAGCATCATCCACATTGCTTCACAGTAGTCTCCTGCGTATCCCCAGTCTCGATATGCGTCTAAATTGCCTAGACGCAGCTTGGGAAACTTAAATGAGTTGGATTTGTTTATAATGAAATCATCGTCTGGGATTAATTCTCCCAGATTTCTACCTTCGCCAAAGTTTACAAACTCACCAATCCATTTTGTAATCTTTCTTGTTACGAAATTCTCGCCTCTTCGTGGTCCTTCGTGGTTAAATAGAATACCGGCACTGGCATGTAGTCCATATCCTTCTCTATACAGTCTAGTCATATAGTGCGCAGCACATTTCGCAATTGCATACGGGCTTTGCGGCAAGAACTTGGTTTCTTCATTTTGATATTTAGTTTCAGAGGTCATCCCCACTTCGATATCGTAATTTTTTCCAAACATCTCGCTACTGCTTGCTTGATAGAATCTAGTGCCTATCATTTGTAGGTCAACTAAGCTTTGCAATATATTTAAACAGCCTTTTCCAGTTATATCCCAAGTTAATCCGGGTTGTTTAAAAGAAACTGCAACATGAGACTGGGCAGCAAGGTTATAGACTTCATCTACTTGGTCGTGTTCTTTAAGTATATTTAAAACACTAGAATGGTCCGTAATGTCGCCACTAGCTAGTTTGAAATTTTCGTTATTCAATAAATGCGAAATACGTGTCGTGTTATCTGTGCTTGTCCTTCTTGTTACCCCTGTAACTTTATAGTTTTTCTCTAGTAGCATTTCCGATAAATGGCTACCGTCTTGTCCTGTTACTCCAAAGATTATAGCTGTATTCATTCTATTCCTTAATTGTATCCGAATTTAAAAACGGTTGATCTATCTGTCCATCTGAGTACTTGTGAAAAGCCCCTAATCTCTCTTTTTCCTGCTTCATAGCTAATCGCATCTTTTCCATTTCTATTCCGTATTGTCTTGTTATATCTGGATTGCCCATTAAATATGCTATCCAACCCACAAGACTTTGTTTGCTGTCCTCAAGTCTCTTTACTCTCTGCTCTCTGGTTGCTTTCATTTCTTTAAGCATTGAGTTTTTCTTTGTTTGTAACTCACGATAGTCTTTATTTAAAGATTCCTGTGAAGCCTTCAGGGATGCCGCCTGACGCTCCATGTTAAAGACCATGTCTATATCTTGCTGATCTGGATCACGCGCTCTCTCTAGCTGTATCAGACCCTCTAATGTAGAGATCTGCTCTATGTTATCTTTGTTCTGCTTCAAAGACCTGTTCATTAGTAGTTCTAATTTTATTAAGTCAACAACCTGTAGTTCTTCTGTAGGAATGACATCGTCACGAAACTGCGAGATAATTCTAGCCCAGTGGTATCTAAAAAGCTTTAGCTCGTCTTCTGTAAACTGCTGCTTCACTTCCACCCAGTAAGGTCTCTCATCAAGCTCAAAAGCCGCTTTCTCTTCATTAGAGGCTCCAACACGAAACTTACGTTTAATAAACTTCTGAACGCTCTCAGGGTCTCTGTCTAGCTTTTCTGCTATTTCTTCGTATGACATAGTACCAATGCTTTTTTCTATGATAGCTTCTTCTTCTTTAGATATCCTTCCTTTCTTCATAGCCGAATTCCTCCATTATTTCTGTTATCTTTAACGTTATCTCTTGTTTTCTGACTTTGGGTAAGTAGACACCCGCAATCATCTTGAGGTAGTCCATTCTCATTACCGCAGGAAGAAGCCTATCAATGTGAGAAGAAATGTATAAATAATCAAAATGGTTTTCGTTTATCGAATACTTTTCTTTTTCATCCAGTAAAGTCTCTTCGTAGTCTAATTGGGCCGGTTGTAAGACTTTTATTCGTTCGTCATCCGAATTTGAGATGAAATGATTGTCACGAATGAAATTTTTAAGACGATTAGATAGATTCACACTGAGGAAGTTTTCCAACGGGCGTTTCTCATCATATCGTTGGAGGGCATCTATACATATAATATAAGACTCTTGTTTTATGTCATCTACTGTATATCCATAAAAGGTATATTTAGCAGCAGTCTTATTAATGACCTTGTTCATTGTTTGCAATACTTCTTCTTCTGTCATGTTGGATGGTATGTTCAATCTTCACCCCACATTAGTACGCGCCATTGCTCTCCGTCGTATCCTTCAAAGCATTTATCTTTCTTGTTGTACTTAATGCTTCCTTCAACTGGCTTTTTATTATTTTGTAAGAGTATAGACCATAATTCATTTTGATCTATAGACTGTATAATATCATCAAATCTACCTAGCAGAGTATTATCTTGTAATTCTACTGGTGTTGGGGTAAATGGCTCTGTAGAACACAGTACGCTATTTTTACTTACTAAGATATCTCTAAAGCTATCAGGAAAATGCTTAACGAGCAAGAACTTATGATCTTGGAGATTTTTTAATGCAGGGGGTTTTCCTGCCGCTGGTTTGAATTTATAGCCGTTTTCATCCTCTGCCCAAAATACGTATTCTCTTCTGAAGAAGATTTTCTTGTTTTTTTGGTAGAATTCGCCTATACCCGACTCGTTGTAACGAAAGTGTCTTTCGTCTTTAGTCTGTTTTATCTCGTAGAAAAAATTTTGACCTACAGGGATTGCAGACTTCTCTGGTTCTGGAAAAGTATTGAGTGTATCAAATACTATTTCCACATCCCTTGTCTTTGTTTTCGCTACACCCACAGATATTAGGGTTTTTGTCTTCTTTTTCTGTTTCATCTAGTAAATTTCCTAAAGATTTGTCCTTTTCTTTCAACTCACTCATTATTTCTACGTTTAGACTGGCTGTCGCCTTGCAACATAAGCTAGATTGTATTTTTTGTACTGGTTTCATGATAATTTTCTTTGTTTTTACGGGGCTTGTACATCTATTATACACTGTATACGGGATTTTGTCAAGTTTCTTATAAAATTCTTGACTTACCGGCATAAAAGTACCTATAATAGATGACAGTATATGTCGGGATACTAAGAATTGAGATTTTTGTATAACGCAGTCACATTAAAAACCTGTCCTGTTTGTGGCGCTTGGACGGCGAACTACATTTTGTAGAAAGCCAGATATAAAAATTTATAAGATTGTTAGGAGTTGGACTCAGGTATTACCAGTGCCTGATACATTTGGCAGATGAATGGTTCTCAGTAATGAGAAGAGTATAAAAATTACTTGTGAGTTTACGGCTCTCACCCAAACCTTCAAGCAAGCATCTGATTCATGGCTCACTAATTAGTATCTCATATCCTACGCAGGTTACTTGCTTGGTAGGATAAAAGCCGGTGGTACGTACATACTCTAAATAATTTTATAACCAAAAAATGATCAAGTCACCCTGTATTAAGCACTGCAACCTTAACACAAACGGAGTTTGTTTGGGGTGTTTCAGAACTACTCAAGAAATTTCCAACTGGAGAAATATGGATGAAAAAGAAAAGACAGAAGTTTGTTCCAAGATACGTCTACGGGCCTCCAGTGTGCAGCAAATGCGGGACAAAGGTGTTTCTGATGACGGGGAAACATAAATATAAATGTGTTTTATGTAGACACGAAAGCGTCGAGAAGAGCCAACAGGAATAGATAGGCTGATACATTTACATATATTTTGGGGGATTGTGTCTAAACCACCCCTCTCTTTTGGGGGGGTAAGGTTCCCCCCGACGCCGAAGATATAACCCCCGTCAACCCCAAATCCAGAAAAACCATGAAAAACATGAAGAAAAAACATATTTCGATAAAATTAGAGAATCATTGCATACTAGTGTTGACACAACCTAACTAGTGTTGTACTTGCCTATCTTGACAGGGCGCCCAACGGGGGGTTCGATCCCCTCTGTAGGGGGAGATTGATTATGTCAATAGCACATCTGTAAATAATCTTAAATAAAATAACTTGGATATAATTCTAGATTGACCCTAATGAGGTTTGACAATACTGCCGATATATATTATATTGGGGGCATACAAGAGACAACAACAACTAAGGCAAACAACATGACTAACCAAGAAATCGCAAACAAGATCATCAGCCGCAACATTCAATCGGCATTCGTCGAAACACTTGCGGTTCTCGCTCTTAACCTTCCAACCGATAGCCAAGAAAAGGTTATCGAAATTCTTGACAATCGACGCAAGTAGGCTTGACGGCTTGACGATACTAATGTTATACTGATCGCATCACAAACAACAACAACTAAGGTAAACACAATGAACAGAATTTCAGAAATCACACTTGGCAAACTACTCGCAGCAATCGACTCACGGGGCAGCCTTTCCAAAGCTATCTCCATCTTTTGGATGGAAGGTCTTGACAGAGCAGGATATGCAGAACATGAGATTCGCGAACATTGCGAAAAATTACTTTCCTAATTCTTTTCAGATTAGGCTGATGGGGGATTGACCCGATAGCCGATATCTATAAAATAACAGCATAACAACTAACCAACTTACTAAGGTAAACACTATGAAATTCTTAACTGCGAAACAAACTGAAAACATGACCCTTGCACAATTCCAAGCAGCAATGCGAGAAGGAAAGGTAGAGGTAAAGCGGGAAGGTTCACACAAGCCTACTGCTGATCAGGTTACTATGGGCGGGCGATTCGGTTCTAACTGATTCGCGGCTGTCAATGGCAAATCTAGGAATTAACTATGATTATTGAATTTTATATTTATCTTGCAATTGTTATCGGATTGGTAACGATTGGTATGATATTAGCCTGCTCATTATACAATGCGTTTAGTTGACGTAAGTCCTTACGTAGCAACAACTTAGGACGGCGGGGCCGGGCCTTGCTGTTGTAAGTCCTTTGGTAGTAACGACTTAGGACGATTGTCTCTGCTTATCCTACCACGTAAGCTGACGGGGGGTACGATACCCTCTGTAGAGGGGTTAAGCGTATGTCAATAGCAAATCTTTATATTAATGCAAATAAATAAATGTCATATAATTCTATTATTAGGCTATAGACCTGTTTACAAAACAGCCGATCTATGATTATAATGGGGACATACAAAACAACAACAACTAAGGTAAAAAACAATGTACAAACTAGTAACACTTCTTAATGACAAAGCCGTTTCCACTGACAAAGTTTGGGACAAAGCCCAAGCCTATAGAATGGCTGCCGATTCCGTTTCCCGTGGATACGTGGTAGACGTTTACTACCAAAAAGGAATGGTAAAAGAATACGTCGAGCGATTGGCGTAAGTCAATAGCAAATCCGGTAAAAAACTGGATTATTTAAGAATCGCCATAACTCCTTACGTAGCAACGACTTAGGACGGAGGGGGCGGGCCTCCCTGTCGCAAGTCCTTTGACAGTAAGGGTTTACGTCAATGTTTTAGCCAAACCGCATCGTTCGCCGGATGGGGGGGTATGCAACCGCCGATAGAGGGGGTAGCAAATAGCGTACCAAAATAATAAATAATAAAATATTAATAATAACCATGTTTGGCATGGTAATTGCACTAGAGCGCACTAGCAAATATCGTGCCAAAAGTCGTGGCGGTTATTCTTCCCTTATAACGTGTTTGCCAGATGGGGGGTACGATCATTCTCAATAAGCATTTTTCCCGAAAAATAGTTCGCAGCGATTCACCCCGCAATTTACGGTGTTTTTGAACATTTGAGAAATAACTTTTAATTTTGTATTCTCAATAAGGAATTGACTATAAGGTCAAAATCGTCGTAAGTCCTTATGTGGTAACGACTTGGCACTAAACCCCCCTGATGGGGATTTCCTCTATAGTGTAGAGACGACACAACACACACTCGATTTTTGAAACGAAAAAAAACATGAATAGCAAAACAATCGCCCACAAAATTGTAGCCCGCAAAATCAATTCGGCTTTCGTCGAAACTCTTGCGGTTCTGGACCTTAAATTGTCCGACAAGCAAACCGATGAGGTCTTAAAGATCTTGGAAGATTCCCGAAAGTAGTGACCTAACGTGTCACAGCCCTAACCGATAATACTAATATGAAAGAAACAACAATGATGAATGAAAAAGAAACCGAGGGAATGACCTTGGAGCAATTCCAGCAAGCTATGAAAGCTGGAACCGTTGAAGTCCGTAAGGAGTTCAGCCACAAGGCTACCGCCGACCAAGTGACCATGAATGGTCGCTTCGGTTGCGAGTAAGTTAAGACAATCGGATTTCTCACCGATTAAAAATAAATTGAGTTTCGGGAATTTAACCGCAAGTTATACCGAGTAATAAAAACTGCGGCCCCCTATTTACTAAACTACCTTCCACTAGGAAAAAATTATGAAAACTGTACTTGACACCAAAACTATCAACCACGCTTTTTACGGAAACGTAACCGTTTCAATGTGGAAAACGGGAACCGTTTGGACAATCGGAATAATCGGAGATGAACGCAACGAAGTCCATCACGTTAGCCGTAACGAAAAATATATCAGAAAACTTTGGGAACCGGTTTGATTCTGCTGTCAATAGCAAATCTGGTTAAAATCAGATTATTCCCAGAATCGTCCTAAGTCCTTTGATACCAACGACTTAAAACGGCGGGGGCCGCCTCCGGCGTCGTAAGTCCTTTGACAGTAAGGGTTTACGTCAATGTCTTTGCTTATCTGTGCAGATAGCTGGACGGAGGCCCACGGTGTCAATAGCAAATCTTATAAATTTAGCAAATAAAATAAACCGTTAAACTTTCAAATTAGAGTGGTGTAGGCGTTGACAGATAGACGATACCTATGTTAGAATGGAAAGCATGAGAAAAAGCAAAAACATGATCGCAATGTGGAACGTCTACTGTTATGGTGGAGTTCGCCCCGTTAATGTATCACCAGCAAGATGGTCGGCAATGTGCAAATTCTTTCAGAATAACTTTTAGCAGTGACCTAACGTGTCACGACCATAGACGATACTAAGAATATACAAGAGACAACACAAACAAGAGAAAAAACATGTACGCAGTAAATAATGACAACCTGACAATCGCAAGCAACAAGACCGGCGATATGTTGCTAGTCCGCTGTCCTGATTACTCGATGGTAATAATCACCAAGAGCGGATCGGTGATCCACCAAGGATCAAATGCCTACGTTCTGAAAAGATGGGAAACCAAAAAGAATACTTGATACGCTTGACCTAACGTGTCACACCTATAGACGATACTACTTATATGACAAACAACAACAACAACAACAACAAGAGAGTAAATGTTATGAAATTTGAAATTGGAATGGAAGTGCTTATTGACGGTTTTCGTTGGGCTATCGTAGAAGAAGTCCACGACGATGGCGAAATCGCCATTGTGATCGACCAAGATGGAGCGGATTACGAAGTAGGGTCAGATAACGTAGATTTTCTGCGATAATCGTGACCTAACGTGTCACACCCCTAGACGATACTACTTATAACAACTTAACAACTTCCAACTAGGAAAACAACTATGAAATTTTATGACGTTCTTGCAATCAGCCCGATCACCAACCGCGAAACCACTTTCCGTGAGACTCCAGCCGCTCACTTGCGAGTGAACGAACACGGCGAAACTTTGTTCCGCTACAATCACCATTTCGATAGTGTCGAAGTGATAACCGCCACTCTGGTTCCAGAGCAGCGACTAAAAAATCTTGTTAACGAATACCCTGACCTATAGGAAAAATTATGAAAGTTTGTGTTATCTGTGGTTGCGACTGCTCCAATCGTCGCAACGATGTAATCCAGCCAACTTGTGACGCTTGTGCGTCCGTGGAGTAAAAAATGGAAAACTTTGGAAAACTTTGTTCTGCCCTATTTGATTTGTTCATGATGGGGATTTGTGTTCTTGCTATTATGTTTGGTATAATGTCAGTCGTTTACATGCTTTTGCACTGGAGTTAATTATGAGTGTTTACGAAAAAGATAATGGCTGGATGATTAATGGATCATACTGTGAAATGGTATATGATGATTTTGTTGATTATAAACAATCATCAAAAACTACTATAAGATTCAACGTTGGAGACATATACACACGCAAGAAGGGATATGGTTGGCAAAGAAAAATAACTGGATTTTCTTGGGTGGATGACAATCTGTATATTAGATATGTAGAACATCATGGAGATTTTGAGTGGGGTACAGAGTGGAACTGTTCACCTAGTGCATTGAGAAATTGGGGAGAAAAATAATGTTTGGTAGTTCAAAAATTGTAGACCGTACAGAAGATTGCGGTAATGGTTTCGGGTGGTCGATTATTAAAGGGGGCTTCGATGGTTTGCTTTATGGTGAGGGTTATGAGTTTGCGGTATTGCGTGATGGTAATATCTGCTATGATTCAGGCGTAACAAGGGACGTTGTGCGCGGCGACTGGACTATGATGGAAAAGTTG
>Ga0209634_1000176_pt1 | contig 50385 bp, 46 predicted proteins | sample LinPmetageLP40_FD_184043 | JGI IMG/M metagenome (GOLD analysis project Ga0209634, IMG submission 184043) | Marine viral communities from the Pacific Ocean - LP-40 (SPAdes) (version 2) | ecosystem: Environmental > Aquatic > Marine > Oceanic | place: Pacific Ocean | collected 2010-08-26
CGCGGCGGAGATCGATCGCGAGGTCGCCGCCGAGGAAGACACGCTCGACGCCGAAATCGCTGCCAACCAGGATGCGCTCGAGGCCTCGGGTCATTGGGGCGTGCCGACGCTGGTGTTCGGGAGCGAACCGTTCTTCGGGCAGGACCGTATCGAAATGGCGCAGTGGCGGATGGAGCAGCAGGGGCTTGCGAAGCGATGACCACCGAATTCTTCGACAGTTTCGACGGCACAAGGCTGGCGCTGCATCGGCATGGGGAAGGGCGGCCGTTCGTCCTCCTGCACGGCCTGTTTTCCAGCGCGCAGATGAACTGGATCAAATGGGGGCATCACGAGGCGATCGCGGCGCAGGGGTTCGAGGTGCTCATGCTCGATTTCCGCGTGCATGGCGACAGCGCCGCGCCGCATGATCCCGACAGCTATCCGAGCAATGTGCTGGTGCGCGACGTGGCCGCGCTCGTCGATCATCTCGGGCTCGACGATTACGACCTCGGCGGCTTCTCGCTCGGCGCGCGCACATCGCTGCATGGCGCGGCGCACGGCGTGCTGACGCCTGCGCATCTGGTCATTGGCGGGATGGGGACCGCGGGGCTGGGCGAATGGCAGCGCCGCGCGGCCAAGTTCCGCCGCGTGATCGACGAATTCGATGCCATTCCCCAGGGCGATCCCGACTATTTCTCGATGCAGTTCCTCAAGTCGCAGGGCGTCGACCGGGTCGCGGCGCGGCTGTTGCTTGGCACCATGCCCGATCTCGATCTCGCCTTGCTCGACAATATCACCATGCCCACGCTGGTGGTCTGCGGTGACGAGGACCGCGACAATGGTTCGGCCGCCGATCTGGCGAAACTGTTGCCCGATGCCGATTTCGCCGAAGTACCCGGGACGCATATGAGCAGCGTGACCAAGCCCGACCTCGGGCAGGCGATCGCCGACTGGCTGGGAGACAAGACATGAGCAGCACGCGCCCCGAATTGGGTTGGTGGATGTGGGGCCTCGTAGCCTTCGCCGTGGTAGTCGCGCTCAGTCTCGCGGTGACCGCTCCCGCCGATGTGACGCTCGGTATTGCCGAACACCAGGCGGCAGCGACGGCCGCGCGGGTCGATGAAATCCATGCGCAATGGCACGCGGGCGGCGTGCGGCCACTGGCGGTTTTCGCCATGATCGGCGATCTGGTATTCATCGCCATCTATGGCTGGGGTAGCTGGATCGCCGGGCGCAGCTTCATGGCCCTGGGCGGCATCGTCCGGATCATCGGTGCGGTCGTGGCCGCATCGGCGGCGGTATTCGTGCTGACCGACTATACCGAAACGCTGCTGCAACTGGTGCAATTGCTGCGCGATCAGGGGTCGGACCAGTTGGCGGGCATTGCTGCCACTGCGCGTCCGGTGAAGGTCGCCGCGTGGGTCGTGACCTTCCTCGGGGTAATCGCGGCATGGCTCATCCGCCGGTTTGCCGCGCCAACCGCTTGATTAAGCTGCGCGGCAGGTGCAATCCGGTAGCACGTGAAACCACATCATTCCGATCCTGAGAGGACCCGCATGAAATTCGCATCCGTCGCGCTCTCCGCGCTTGCCGTCTCGCTCGCAGCTCCGGCCATGGCCGATCATCATGCGGAGACATCCGAAGCGGCCACATCCGCCTATCCGATGACGCCGCAGGGCGCCGCCGACTGGGTCGCGATGGTCGAGCAGGACATGTTCGATTTCTCGGTCGAATACGGCCGGGTGCTGTGGCTCAACAACACCTATATCGTCCATGACAGCAACCAGCTGGCAGCGAAATACGGCGCGCAGGCGACCGAGAAATCGGTGACCTACGCCAATGAGGCGGCGCAATATGCGCGCGTTGCGGGGCTCGATCCCGAAGTCGCCCGCAAGCTCGATATCCTGCGCAACGGCATCGTCATGCCCGCGCCGGTCCGCGATGGCGCGGCGACCGAACTCAACGAAATCGCGACCAAGCTCGGCGCGGCGTATGGCCAGGGCACGGGCACGCTCAATGGCGAGGAAATCAACGGCAGCGATATCGAGGCCGAGATGGGCAATCTCGAGCGCACGCCTGCTGAACTCGCCGAAATGTGGACCAGCTGGCACGACAATGTCGGTGCGCCCATGCGCGAGGATTACCAGCGCATGATCGCGATCGCCAACGAAGGCTCGAAGGAGCTGGGCTTTGCCGATCTGGGCGCGATGTGGCGTTCGAACTACGACATGGATCCCGACCAGTTCGCCGGCGAGACCGAGCGGATGTGGCAGGAAGTGAAGCCGCTTTACATGGCGCTGCACACCTATGTCCGCAGCAAGCTCAACGAGAAATACGGCGACGATGTGCAGCCCGCCACCGGCGCGATCCGCGCCGATTTGCTCGGCAATATGTGGGCGCAGGAATGGGGCAATATCTACCCGCTGGTCGCGCCCGAAGGCGCGGGCGACATCGGGTACGACCTCACCGACCTGATTACCGCCAAGGGCCTCGACGAAATCCAGATGGTCCGCACGGGCGAGCAGTTCTTCTCTTCGCTCGGCTTCGACCCGCTGCCGGGCACCTTCTGGGAACGCAGCCAGTTCGTGAAGCCGCAGGACCGCGATGTGGTCTGCCATGCCAGTGCGTGGGACGTCGACAATGTCGACGATCTGCGCATCAAGATGTGCATCAAGAAGAATGCCGACGACTTCGTCACCATCCATCACGAGCTTGGCCACAATTACTACCAACGCGCCTACAACCAGCAGGACTACCTACACCTCAACGGCGCCAACGACGGCTTCCACGAGGCGATCGGCGACATGATCGCACTGTCGATCACGCCCGAATATCTCGTCCAGATCGACATGCTCGACGAGGCCGACGTGCCCAGCGCGGACAAGGATATCGGGCTGCTGCTGCGTCAGGCGATGGACAAGGTCGCCTTCCTGCCCTTCGGCCTGATGGTCGACCGCTATCGCTGGGGCCTGTTCGACGGGTCGATCCCCGCCGACCAGCTCAACACCGGCTGGAATGCGCTGCGGCTGGAATACCAGGGCATCACGCCGCCGGTCGCGCGCGACGAAAGCGGGTTCGATGCGGGTGCCAAATACCATATCCCGGGCAATGTGCCGTACACGCGCTATTTCCTCGCGCGGATCCTGCAGTTCCAGTTCTACAAGGCGGCCTGCGACCAGGCGGGCTGGGACGGGCCGCTGCACCGCTGTTCGTTCTACGGCAATGAAGAGGTCGGCAAGAATCTCGATGCAATGCTCGAAATGGGCGCCAGCAAGCCATGGCCCGACGCGCTCGAGGCGTTCACTGGTGAGCGCCAGATGAGCGGTGCCGCGATGGTCGAATATTTCGCGCCGCTCAAGGCGTGGCTCGACGAGCAGAATGCGGGCAAGACCGAAGGGTGGTAGGCCGCTTCGCCTCGTTCCTCGCGCTCCCGCTGGCGGCCGCCTGTGCGCCCGTCACGGGGGGCGGGGATGCTCCCTCGCTTCCCACGGCTGCGGATGTCGATGGCGCGCTGTTCGTGGCGGGCAAGTTCGGCAATACGCTGTCGAAGGTTGATCTGGAGAGCGGCGCGGTGGTCGCTTCGGTCGCCAGCTGTGCCAACCCGCATGAACTGGCGACTGCCCCCGGCGGGGCGCATGTCGCGCTTGCCTGTTACGGCGGGAAGACGGTCGATATTTTCCGCACTGCGGATCTCGAACGCGTCGCGAGCGTGGATCTGGGCGCAAATGCGCGCCCGCACGGGATCGTATGGCATGCCAATGGCGATCTCTATGCCACCGCCGAGGGCCGGCAGTCGATTGTCTGGATCCGCGACCCGCTGGGCGCAGCGCAAACCTTCGAATATGCCTCGGGCCAGCAGGGCACGCATATGCTCGCCATCGCGCCCGATGCCTTGCACGCCTGGACCACGAATCTGGGGTCGCGCACGGTCAGCCTGATCGACCTCAAGACTCGGCGCGCACCGCGTTCGGTCGAGATTGGCGAGGAACCCGAAGGCATCTGGCTGTCTCCGGACGGTGACACGCTGTGGGTGTCCGCGCGCAGCTCCAACGCGGCCTTCGCGCTCGACCCGCAGACGCTCGCGATCCGCCAGCGGGTCGAAACGGGCGCCTTTCCCTTGCGCATCACGCTGCGTCCGCAGGGCGATTACGCGGTCACCTCCGACCTCGCCGATGGCGGGCTGAGCGTGATCGATACCGCCAGCGGCGAAGTCGTGCGCAGTATCGCCGTGTCGAGCCCGGCAGAGGCGGAGGCGCGCACGCAGGTGACGATCCTGTTCTCGCCCGATGGTGAGCGGATATACGTCGCCGAAACCACCGCGAACACGATCGCCGAGGTCGATTTTGCCAGCGGCGCAGTGCTGCGCCGGCTGCCGGGTGAAGGCGGCGGTGACGGGATCGCGATCGTCGAATGAGCGCGAAACGCAACGCATTGCCCGTCGTCGGCTGGCGCGAGCTGGTCCACCTGCCCGAATTGGGGCTGCATGCCATGCCGGCCAAGATCGATACCGGGGCGCGCACGTCCTCGCTGCACGGTACGGTGCTTGAGGAATTCGAGCGCGACGGCGAGAAATTCGTCCGCTTCGCAGTCGATTTCGACCAGCAGCACGTGCGCCAGGTATGCGAGGCGGTGCATGTCGATATCCGCGGCATCACCAGTTCCAATGGCGAGACGCAGCGGCGCTATGTCATTAAGACGCCCATGCGAATCGGGGACCTGGAATTCCGCGCCGAGATCAGCCTCGCCGACCGCCGGGATATGAAATTCCCGATGCTGATCGGCCGTTCGTCTCTGCGCCGGCGTTTTGTAGTCGACAGCGGCTATTCCTGGTTGCAGACGCCCGAGCGCAAAACGACGAAGGGGCACAAGCCCTGAGGAGCCTCCGATGAAGATCGCCATGCTGGCGCGGAACGCCAATCTCTATTCGCACCAGCGCCTGCAGCAGGCGGCGGAGGAACGCGGGCACCAGTTCGATATCCTTAACACGACGCGCTGCACGGTGCATATCGCCAGCCACAAGCCCGAAGTGTTCTACAATGGCGAACCCTGCATCGGCTACGATGCGGTGATCCCGCGCATCGGCGCCTCGATCACCAATTACGGGCTCGCGATCCTGCGCCAGTTCGAGATGCGCGGCTGCTGGCCGCTCAACGAGAGCGTCGCCATCGGGCGCAGCCGCGACAAGCTGCGCAGCATGCAGATCCTCGCCAAGCACGGGCTGGGCCTGCCGCTGACCGCCTATGCCAACGATCCCAAGGCCGCTGAAGAGATCATCCGCGCGGTTAAGGGGCCGCCGGTGGTGATCAAGCTGCTCGAAGGCACGCAGGGCATCGGGGTGGTGCTGGCCGAAACGATGAGCAGCGCCAAGTCGGTGATCGAGGCCTTCCGCGGTGCCAACGTCAACATATTGGTGCAGGAGTTCATCAAGGAAGCCGGCGGCACCGACATCCGCGCGCTGGTGGTCGGGGGCAAGGTCGTCGCGGCGATGAAGCGCACCGGCGCGCCCGACGATTTCCGCAGCAATTTGCACCGCGGCGGCAGCGCGCAGCTGATCAAGATCACCCCCGAGGAACGCAGCACCGCCGTGCGGGCCGCGGGGCGCATGGGCCTCAACGTCTGCGGCGTCGACATGCTGCGGTCCAACCACGGCCCGGTGATCATGGAAGTCAATTCTTCGCCGGGGCTCGAAGGGATCGAGAATGCGACCGGCAAGGATATCGCCGGGATGATCATCGAATTCATCGAGAAGCGCGCGAGGGACGGGAAGACCAAGACCAAGGGGCAGGGGTGATCTTCCCTGCGCCGCATGGCGCTATGCGAAAAATATTTGGGCGCCGCCCGCAACGTGGATAGATTGGTCGCATGCCTGAGCTTGAGCACCTTGCCGAATCGTCGCTCGATCACCTGAGGCTGGTCCTTGCCGCCGGCCAGATCGGCATTTGGGAGCTCGATCTGGAAACCGGCACCGCATGGCGCAATTTCCGGCATGACGAGATATTCGGTTACGATGAATTACTTCCGCAATGGACCTATGAGCAATTCCTCGACCATGTGATCCCTGCGGATCGGGGGGAGGTCGATGACCGCCAGAAGCAAGCGCTGGAACGCGGCGAGGACTGGGTTTTCCAGTGCCGCATCACCCGGGCCGAGGGCGAAGAACGCTGGATCAGCGGCGCGGGGCGGCCGCTGATAGTCGATGGCGCGCCGACCAAGATCATCGGCCATGTGATCGATATCACCGATACCAAGCGCAACGAAACGCGGCTCGAAACCCTCACCGCGGAACTCAACCACCGCGTGCGCAACATGCTCGCCACGATCCGCGCGATGATTTCGATGTCGTCACGCAAGGCAAGCGATGTCGGCCGGTTTGGCAGGGCGCTGGAGGGCCGCGTCGCCGCCTTGTCGCGCACGCATGACCTGCTGGTGGAGAATGCCGACCAGCTGTTCAGCCCGCGAACGATCATCGAAGGCGAACTTGCGGCGTTCGAGGATGTCGCGGACCGGGTGACGCTGGAAGTGAGCGGCAGACCCAGACTGGAGGGGAATGTCGCCGAGGGCTTCACGCTGGTGGTGCACGAGCTCCTGACCAATGCCATCGCCCATGGCGCGCTCTCCAGCCCGGCAGGACGCGTGGCGATGGAGATCGAGAAAACCGCTGGCGGGATGCAGCTGGTCTGGGAAGAAAGCGGCGGTCCTCCGGTCGAGGCGGATATACAGCCCGGCTTCGGCACCCGCATGATGTCGATCGTGCTCGGCGGCGCGGGACAGGTCGAGTTCGACTACCGGCCCGAAGGGCTGCGCTGCGTGGTGACAATCACCGGCTGAAGGGGCGCAGGCCTCAGGCGTTGCGCGCCATCAACCCGCCATCGACCGGGATGACCGCCCCGGTGATATAGCTTGCCGCGGGCAGCACCAGCGACAGCGTCATATGCGCGACTTCCTCGGGTTCGCCATACCGTTTGAGCGCGGTGCGGCGCTTGGCGTAGATGGTCTTGTGTTCGTCGGGCACCGCGGCGGTCATCGCGGTGCGGATCGGTCCGGGGCAGATGCAGTTCACGGTGATCCCTTCCGGCCCGAGATCGACCGCGAGACCGCGGGTGAGGCCGGTCACGCCGGTCTTGGCGGCGACATAGGGTGTGTCGCCGGTTGTCGCACCGAGGCCTTCGGTGCTGGCGATATTGACGATCCGCGCGGCATCGCTGGCGCGCAGATGCGGGAGCGCGGCGCGGACCATGCGTTGATGCGCGGTCAGCATGACCGCCAGCGCGCGGTGCCAGACCTCTTCATAGGCGTCGCCATCATCGAGCGGGGCGAAGCTCGACACGCCGGCATTGTTGACGAGGATATCGATCCGCCCGAAATCCGCCGCGATCTGCGCCACGGTATCGGCGATCGCCTGCTTGTCGGCAACATCGAGCGCATAGGCACGCGCGCCATTGCCGCATTCTGCTGCCAGTTCTTCGCATGCCGGCAGATCGAGGTCGGTCACCGCGACCTGCGCGCCTTCGGCGGCGAACAGCCTGGCGGTGGCGGCGCCCATGCCGCTCGCCGCGCCGGTCACCACGGCCACCCGCCCCGCGATCGAGCGCGAGCGGTCCACTGTCTCGGTCATGCAGTCTCTCCCTTGCCGGGAGCAAGCTTACCTGAACGGCGGTTCGTTGAAAGCGCGCAATTTCCGGCTGTGGAGGCGCGGGCCTTCGGCCTTCAGCAGCTTGCACGCGGTCACACCGATCTGGAGATGCGCCGCGATGGCTTCCTCGTAGAAGGCATTGGCCTGGCCGGGCAGCTTGATCTCACCATGCAGCGGCTTGTCGGACACGCACAGCAGCGTGCCATAGGGCACACGGAAGCGGTATCCCTGGCCGGCGATCGTCGCGCTTTCCATATCGACCCCGACCGCACGGCTCAGGCTCATGCGATGCGCCGAACTGGTATAACGTAGCTCCCAGTTGCGATCGTCGGTGGTGACCACGGTGCCGGTGCGCATGCGCCGCTTGAGGTCGGCACCATGCGTCCCCGATACCTCTTGCGCGGCCCCGGCGAGCGCCTGCTGGACCTCGGCAATTGCGGGGAGGGGGATTTCCGGCGGCAGCACCGAATCGAGCACGTGATCGTCGCGCAGATAGGCATGGGCGAGCACGTAGTCGCCGATCTTCTGGCTCGGGCGCAGGCCGCCGCAATGGCCGATCATCAGCCACGCTTCGGGCCGCAGCACGGCAAGGTGATCGCAGATCGTCTTCGCATTGCTCGGGCCGACACCGATATTGACCAGCGTGATGCCTTCGCGGTTGGGACCGACCAGGTGATAGGCGGGCATCTGGTGCCGGCGCCATGCAGTGTCGGACAATTGCGCGCGGGCATTGTCGGTCTGCTCGGTCAGCATCATGCCGCCCGCACCGGCCAGCGCGGTATAGCCGTCCTTGCCGAGCTGCGAACCCGCCCAGTCAACGAATTCATCGACATAGCGGTGATAGTTCGTGAACAGGATGAACCGCTGGAAATGCTCGGTGCTGGTGCCGGTGTAATGCGCGAGCCGTGCGAGGCTGAAATCGGTCCGCAAACCGTCGAACAGCGACAGCGGGATGGGATCGTCGGCATTCTCGAGCATGATGCCGTCGGCCAGCTCGTCACCGATATCGGCCAGCTCGGTCGAGGGGAAATGCCGCGCGATGAGGTTGGGGTCGACACCGACCAGTTCCGCGCCGGCCTGGCCGTCGAGGACATAGGGGAAGGGGATTTCCTGCTTCGACGATCCGACCTCGATCTCGACTTCGTAATTCTCGTCGATCAGTTCGAGCTGCTCGCGCAGGTAGTCGCGGAACAGCGCGGGGCGGGTGACGGTGGTGGTGTAGAGGCCCGGCGCGTTGAGCCGTCCAAAGGCGCGGTTGCGATCCTCGGGCTGGTCGCCGCCGCGAAACCGCAGCCGCAGTTCGGGATAGGCATAGCTGCCGTCGCTGCGCCGTTCGGGGGCGGGAATCTCGCGTTCGCGGCCGAAGGCGATCACATCCTCGCGCAGCCGTTCCACTGCGGCGTCGTAGATCTTCTCAAGCCGGTCGAGGGTCTGTTCGATCGAATCCATGGGCGTTCCTCCTGCCTCTTGTTGTTTTCGCTTTCGCGTCTCGTGCCTGCACATAGGGTGTGCGGGCGGTACTTACAAAAAGGGCGCGGTGACCGAAGCCGCCGCGCCCTGTTTGATCGTGATCGCGGGGATCAGCCTTCGTCGCCGTCCGGCGCCGTGGCTTCGATCTTCGCTTCGGTCTCGCTCACGCCGTCTTCGAGCATGTCGGCGGGGATTTCGCCGGGCTCGAGGGTCGGGTCGGTCCGGTTGGCTTCGGCAGCTTCTTCGATCTCGCGCTGTTCGTCTTCGAACATCTGCGCCATCACGTCGATGCCCTGGCTCTGCAGTTCGGCTTCGTCGTCGCTGCGGGCGACGTTGGCCTTCACCGTGACCGAGACTTCGGGGTGGAGGTCGATGCGGACTTCATGCATGCCGATCGCCTTGATCGGATCACCCATGATGACCTGCTTCTTGTCGATCTCGTGGCCCTTTTCGCCCAGCGATGCAGCGATGTCGCGCACGTTGACCGAGCCGTAGAGCTGGCCGGTGTTCGACGCGGCGCGGATCAGGACGATTTCTTCGCCCTGGACCTTTTCGCCAGCCTTCTCGGCTTCGCCGCGACGTTCCGCATTTTCCTTTTCCAGGCGGTCGCGGTTCGCTTCGAAGACCTTCTTGTTCGATTCGTTGGCGCGCAGGGCCTTCTTCTGCGGAAGCAGGAAGTTGCGGGCATAGCCGTCCTTCACGGTGACCACGTCACCGATCGAGCCGAGCTTTTCGATCCTCTGAAGGAGAATGATATCCATGTGTCTTCCCCTTACTTCACGATGTACGGCAGCAGGCCGATGTGGCGAGCGCGCTTGATGGCCTTGGCCAGTTCACGCTGCTTCTTCGCGCTGACGGCGGTGATGCGGCTGGGGACGATCTTGCCACGCTCGGACATGAAGCCCTGCAGCAGGCGCACATCCTTGTAGTCGATCGCGGGGGCGTTCTTGCCCGAGAAGGGGCAGGACTTGCGGCGGCGGAAAAACGGGCGGGCCATCAGTTACGCTCCTCGCGGTCGCGGCGCTTCTTCGCATCGCGCTCGTTCTTGCGCATCATCACGCTGGGACCTTCTTCGTGCTCTTCGACACGGATGGTCATGTAGCGGATGACGTCTTCATTGATGCGGGTCTGGCGTTCGAGCTCCTGCACGACGGCGCCGGGGCCCTCGATGTTGAGCATCACGAAATGCGCCTTGCGGTTGCGGTCGATCTTGTAGGCGAGGTTCTTGAGGCCCCAGGTCTCCGTCTTGGTGACCTTGCCTTCGTTCTGCTCGACAATTTCGGTAGCGGTGGCGGCGAGCTGGTCGACCTGAGCCTGGCTCAGGTCCTGTCGCGCCAGGAAAACATGCTCGTATAGAGCCATGCCCTTGTCCTTTCACATATGGCCGATCGCTGGCTGATCCGCGGGATTGCGGGGCCCCTCCGGCTTTCTTCGTCATCCCCGAATCCGGTATCGCCGGACATGAGGGATGCGCGCACATAGCGGGATTGGCCGCGAATGCAAGCCACGTTCGGGGCTTGGCAGCGCGGAACCGGGAGGGCAGGGCGGCATTGCGTCTGCAACAAAGGAGTATTGCGTGCCTGGTGGATTAGTAGCCCTGCTCGACGACGTTTCGATCATCGCCCGCGCGGCGGCCGCCTCGGTCGACGATATCGGGGTGGCGGCCAGCCGCGCCGGCACGAAGACGGCGGGCGTCGTGATCGACGATGCGGCGGTCACGCCGAGCTATGTCACCGGCCTCAGCCCCGCGCGCGAGCTGCCGATCATCTGGAACATCACCAAGGGCAGCTTGAAGAACAAGCTGATCATCATGTTGCCCGGCGCCTTGTTGCTGAGCTGGCTGTTACCCAGCGCGATCATCTTCATCCTCATGCTCGGGGGCGGCTACCTGTCCTACGAAGGGGCGGAAAAGGTGATGGAGAAGCTGGGCAGCGAGAAACACGGCCTGACGGTGGATGACGAGATCGCCGATCCCGTTGCCTTCGAGAAACAGCGTGTCGCGGGCGCGATCCGGACCGATCTGATCCTGTCGGCGGAGATCATGGCGATCACGCTCAACGAAGTGGCATCGGAGGACTTCATCGTCCGCGCGGGCGTGCTGGCGATCGTCGGGATAGCGGTGACGCTGTTCGTCTATGGCGCGGTGGCGCTGATCGTGAAGCTCGACGACATCGGCCTGCACCTGCGCGAAAAGAGCTCCGAGCTGGCGCAGACCTTCGGCCAGTTCCTCGTCACCTCGGTCCCCTATCTGCTGACCACGCTGTCCTTCGTCGGCACGATCGCGATGCTGTGGGTCGGCGGCGGGATCATCCTGCACAGCCTCCACGAGCTCGGCCTGCATGGGCCTTCGGACTGGGCGCATGGCGTGCAGCACATGGTCGAGGGCGTCACCGGCGGCCTCTCCGGCATCCTCGGCTGGACGACCTATGCCGGCCTGTCCGCACTGGCCGGACTGGGGCTGGGCTTCGTGCTCGCGATCGTGATCCACAATGTGTTCAAGATCGGGAAGACGCACGGTCATGGCTGAGCGGCCGGTCCTCTACACCTGCGCGGGTTCGCGCGGGCTGCGTGCGACCTGGGCGGCGGAGGAGGCCGGGGTCGATGTCGAGCTGAAGCTGCTGCCGTTCCCGCCGCGCTTCACCGCGCCCGACTATCTCGAGATCAATCCGCTGGGTACGGTGCCCATGCTGGTCGAGGACGAGGTGCAGATGACCGAAAGCTGCGCCATCGCGCATTATCTGGCGACCAAGGGCAGCGACGCTTCGCTGACGGTGGCACCGGGGGAGTCGGATTATCCCGCCTATCTCGACTTCACCTATCACGCCGATGCGACGGTCACCTTCCCGCAGACCGTCTATATGCGCTTTGCCCTGTTCGAGAAGGACAAGGGCTGGGGCGAGGCGGGCGAAGCTTATGCGAAGTGGTTCTGGAAGCGGCTGGTCAAGCTCGAGCAGCGCCTCGAAACGCGCGAATTCCTGTGCGCGGATCGCTTTACCGTGGCCGATATCTGCTGCGGTTATGCGCTGATCCTCGCGGGCCGCGTCGGGCTGGACGAGGGCGTACCGCAATCGCTCAGGGACTACCGCGACCGGTTGACCGCACGCGAGGGATATCGCCGGGCCGTGGCGCGTGAGGCCGCGGGGCCTGCCGCGATTTAGGGCAGCCGGTCGAACAGGCCGCGGGCAAATACGCTCAGCGTATCGTCGCGCGCGCCCATGATGACGATCCGGTCGCCGGGCTGCGCGAGTTCGGCCAGCCGGTCGCCCACTGCCTCGCGCGTGGGGACGTGTTCCGCATGCCCGCCCGCTTCCTCGATCAGCCGCACGATCCGCTCGCTGCCTTCGCTGCGATCGACCGAGCCGCCGAAATAGACCGGATCGCACAGGATCACGCGGTCGCCATCGCCCAGTTCTTGCGCGAAGGTCTGGGCCAGTTCCTCGCCCATCTGGCGCAAGGGCCCGTAGCCATGCGGCTGGAAGAAGGCGAGCACGCGCCCCGGATGCGCCTTGAGCGTGCGCAGCGTGGCGGCGCATTTCTCGGGATTATGGCCGAAATCGTCGATCACGGTGATGGCCGAGGCGCTGGTGCCGATAATGTCGAAGCGGCGCGCGAGCCCTGCAAAGCCAGCCAGTGCGGCGACCGCCTTGGCCACCGGGATGCCCGCAGCGGCGGCCCCGGCGATGGCCGCCAGCGCATTGGACAGGTTGTGCCGCCCGGGCAGGTCGAGCGTCAGCGCATGCTCGCTCCCGTCATGCCGGTCGACGACTAGCGCGGCCTGGCGCATCGGGCCTTCCGCGACCGAGCCCGGTACCACGCCGATCTGCGCCTTTTCCTGTTCGATGCCGAAGGTGACGACTTCCTTCGCATGCGGCAGCAGCGCCAACGCTTCGGGATCGTCGGCATTAATCACCGAAATGCGGCTGCGCGACAGGTAATCGCCGAACAGCTGGCGCAGCTCTTCCATGCTCTTGTGGTCGAGACTGACATTGAGCAGCACGCCGACCGCGGGGCGATAGAGCGCGATCGAGCCGTCGCTCTCGTCGACTTCGCTGACATAGAGGCTCTGCCCGCCGACCACCGCGCTGGCATAGGGGCGTTCGGGTGAGACGAAGTTCTTCATCACCGCGCCGTTCATGATCGTCGGTTCGCGTCCGCAGGCATGGAGGATCCAGCCGAGCATGCCGGTGACGGTCGACTTGCCGCTGGTCCCGGCCACTGCCAGCCCCGCACCGCTGGTGTTGAAAAGGATCGAATTGAGCTCGGCGCGGGTAAGCCGCAGGCAGCCCAGTTCCTTGGCGCGCTTGGCATCGGGTACGGTGTCCTCGACTGCCGCGCTGGCGACGAGGATCTGCCCGGCCGAGACGATCCCGCTGCCGTCTTGGGGATGCAGCGTAAAACCCTGTTGTTCGAGCGCGGCGAATTTGTCGGGCGTGCGGCCCTGATCGTGGCTGCGATCCGATCCCTCGACCGTGCAGCCGCGACCTTTGAGGATCTGCGCCAGCGGCAGCATTCCCGATCCGCCGATCCCGCAGAAGAAGAAGGGACGGGCGAACAATTCATCTGGAGTGGGCATATCGCTCATGGCGGTGCAGCTATTGAGTTGTGCCGCGCGATACAAGCACGCTAGCAGGGCGCATGGTCAGAATTGCGATCTGCGCCCCCGGAAAGCGGTTGAAGCGCGAACGCGCCGCGGCGGTCGAAACGCTGGTGGCGGGGCGCAGCGACGTATCGTTGCAGTTCCACGTACAATGCTTTGCCGAAGACGGGCATTTCGCCGGCAGCGACGATGTGCGGCTCGCCGCCTTGCTCGATTGCGCCAACGATCCCGGTTTCGATGCGGTGTGGTTCGCGATGGGCGGCTATGGTTCGAACCGCATCGCCGCGCAGGCGATGGCGCAATTGAACGTGGCAGCGCGGGCCAAGTCCTATCTCGGCTATTCGGACACCGGCTTCCTGCTCGCCGCGCTGTACCGGCATGGCATCGGCCGCGTCGCGCACGGGCCGCTGGCGGGCGATGTCCGGCGCGAGGGCGGCGCCGCAGCGATCGAGCGCGCGCTCGGCTGGTTCAAGGGCGAGGAGGACGGTCTCGAACCCAGCCTCGACACGCGCCCCGCGGTGGCTTTCAACCTCGCCACGCTGGCGATGCTGGTCGGGACCGAGCTTGCCCCGGACCTGTCGGGCCATGTCGTCATGGTCGAGGAAGTGGCAGAGCATCTCTATGCGGTGGACCGGCTGCTGTTTCATGTGACGCAGCACCTTGGCGGCATCGCGGGCCTGCGCCTCGGCCGGATCAGCGATATCCCCGAGAACGACCGCCCCTTCGGCAGCGACGAGGTCGCGATCGCGCAGGACTGGTGCCGGCGCAGCGGCATTCCCTATCTCGGCAGGGCGGATATCGGGCACGACGCTGCCAACAAGATTGTCCCCTTCGGGCTTGAGGCGCGCGCCGCGCGCGACTAGGCGCGGCGGCGAGGAGAATTACATGACTGCATTCATCTTTCCCGGACAGGGAAGCCAGAAAGTCGGCATGGGCGCCGACCTCGCCGACGCCAGCGCGCATGCCCGCGCGGTATTCGAAGAGGTTGACGAGGCGCTCAAGCAGAAGCTCTCGGCGCTGATGAAGGACGGGCCGGAAAGCGAGTTGACGATGACTGCCAATGCGCAGCCCGCGATCATGGCCAATTCGGTGGCCACCGCCCGAGTCCTCGAAAAGGAATTCGGGATCGCTCTCGCCCAGAGCGCCGATTGCGTCGCGGGTCATTCGCTCGGCGAATACAGTGCGCTGTGCTCCGCCGGGGCATTCTCGCTGACCGACACCGCCAAGCTGCTGCGCCTGCGCGGCATTGCCATGCAGGATGCCGTGCCCATCGGCGTCGGCGCGATGGCCGCGCTGCTGGGCGCGGATATCGAGAAGGCCACCGCGCTCGCCGAAGCGGCCGCCGAAGGCCAGGTCTGCGAAGTCGCCAATGACAACGACCCGACGCAGGTGGTTATCTCCGGCCATGCCGAGGCGATCGACCGCGCGATCGAAATGGCCAAGGATCACGGGATCAAGCGCGGTATCAAGCTGCCCGTCTCGGCGCCGTTCCACTGTTCGCTGATGGGCCCTGCTGCGCTGCGCATGAAGAACGCGCTCGAAGCGACGCCGCCGCAGGCCTTTGCAGTGCCTCTGTTCGCCAATGTCACCGCCGCGCGCGTGACCGATCCGGCGCAAGAACAGGCATTGCTGGTCGAGCAGATCACCGGCCGCGTCCGCTGGCGCGAAAGCGTACTGGCGATGCGCGAAGCCGGCATCGAACGCTTCGTCGAAGTGGGCGGCAAGGTGCTTGCCCCGATGGTGGGCCGCATCGACAAGGAGGCGACCACGGTCAGCCTCGTGACCATGGAAGACCTCGAAAACTTCGCCAAGGAGAACGCGTGATGTTCAGCCTCGAAGGCAAGACCGCCCTTGTCACCGGTGCCAGCGGCGGGATCGGTTCATCGATCGCCTATGCGCTGGCCAAGCAGGGCGCGCGGCTCGCGCTGTCCGGCTCCAACGGCGACAAGCTGCGTGCCTTTCGCGAACAGCTCAACGACGAATTCGGCCACGACCATGTCGAGATCACCTGCGATTTGTCGAACACGACGCAGGTCGAGGAACTGATCCCGGCCACTGTCGATACGCTCGGGCGCATGGACATCCTCGTCAACAATGCCGGCATCACGCGCGACAATCTGGCGATGCGGATGAAGGATGACGAATGGGACCAGGTCATCCGCATCAATCTCGAGGCGAGCTTCCGCCTGATGCGCGCCAGCGCGCGGCCGATGATGAAGGCCAAGGGCGGGCGGATCATCTCGATCACCAGCGTCGTCGGCCATACCGGCAATCCGGGGCAGATGAACTATGTCGCTGCCAAATCGGGGCTTACCGGCATGTCTAAAAGCCTCGCGCAGGAACTGGCCAGTCGCAACATCACCGTGAACTGCGTCGCCCCCGGCTTCATCCGCACTGCGATGACCGAGGCGCTGACCGACGATCAGAAGGCGGCGATCAACGGCCGCATTCCGATGGGCCGCATGGGCGAGGGCGACGAGATCGGCGCCGCTGTGGCCTACCTTGCCAGCGACGAGGCAGCCTATGTCACCGGCCAGACGCTGCATGTGAACGGCGGCATGGCGATGATGGGCTGATTCCGCCCACTTTTCCCCAAGGAATTGCGGCGCCGCGGCGTCCGGCCTTGCCCCCCAAGCCCGCCCCGCTAGGGTGACTATCCGTATTCCGGCGCTGGTGGGGCGATTCCGGCCTGCCAGGCGCCCAAAAGGGACGAAAGTAGGACCATGAAGGCCACCATCGAACGCGCGACGCTGCTGCGTTGTCTCAGCCACGTGCAGTCGGTCGTAGAACGCCGCAATACCATCCCCATCCTCTCCAATGTGCTGATCGAGGCCGAAGGCGACAATTCGCTGAAGGTCATGGCGACCGATCTCGATCTGCAGGTTGTCGAGCATATGGATGCCAGCGTCGACAGCGCGGGCGCGATTACGGTTTCGGCGCACCTGCTGTTCGATATCGCGCGCAAGCTGCCCGAAGGGTCGCAGGTCAGCCTCGAGGCGGCGGATAACCGCATGGCGATCAACGCCGGACGGAGCCGCTTCTCGCTGCCCACGCTGCCGCGCGACGATTTCCCCGTGATCGTGGAAGGCGATCTGCCGACCAGCTTCGAACTGCCCGCCAAGACGCTGTCCGAACTGATCGACCGCACCCGCTTCGCGATCTCGACCGAAGAGACCCGGTACTATCTCAACGGTATCTTCTTCCACGTCGCGGACGACAATGAACCCGTGCTCAGGGCTGCCGCCACCGATGGCCACCGCCTCGCGCGCTTCACCCTGCCGCGGCCCGCGGGTGCGGAGGGCATGCCCGATGTCATCGTGCCGCGCAAAGCGGTGGCCGAATTGCGCAAGCTGCTCGACGAATCGCTCGACGGCAATGTCCAGATCGACCTGTCGGCCAGCAAGGTCCGCTTCAAGCTTGGCGGGACGGGCGGGGTGGTCCTGACCAGCAAGCTGATCGACGGCACCTTCCCGGATTATTCGCGCGTTATTCCAACGGGTAACGACAAGCTGTTGAGGCTCGATCCGAAGAGCTTCCACGAAGGCGTCGATCGTGTCGCGACGATCGCCACCGAGAAGACCCGTGCGGTCAAGATGGGGCTCGACAAGGACAAGGTCACGCTCACCGTTACCAGTCCCGACAATGGCACCGCGACCGAAGAAGTGCCGGCCGAATATTCGTCCGACGGGTTCGAGATCGGCTTTAACGCGGGCTATCTCAAGGACATCCTCAACCAGATCGATGCCGACACGGTGGAGATCCACCTGGCCGATGCTGGCGCCCCGACGCTGATCCGCAAGGACGAAAATTCGCCCGCGCTTTACGTGCTGATGCCGATGCGGGTTTAATCGCTCGCATTCGCACCGGCAGGTCGGTAGCCTGATCCGCAAGGAGAGGTGCGAATGCAGCAGGTTCATGTCCGCAAGGATGCCATTGCCACGGCCGAGCTGGTCGAGTGCGAGCAGGGGGAGTTGGCCGCAGGCGCCATCCGCCTCGCGATCGAGAGTTTCTCGGTTACTGCGAATAATGTGACCTACGCCGTCGTTGGCGACGGCTTCGGCTATTGGAACTTCTTCCCCGCTCCCGAAGGCATGGGCATCGTGCCCATGTGGGGGCACGCGCGGGTGATCGAGAGCAACCATCCCGAAATCGCGGTGGGCGAGCGGGTCTATGGCTACCTGCCCATGGCGACGCATCTCGATGTCGTGCCGGGCAAGGTCTCGGCGGGCGGTTTCGCTGACATGGCCGAACATCGCCAGCCGATGAGCCCGATCTACAACCAGTATTCGCGGCTCGCCGCCGACCCCGAGCATGACCCGGCGCGCGAGGGCGAACGGATGATCTTCGGGCCGCTGTTCAAGACCGGTTTCCTGATCGAATATTTCATGCGCTCGCAAGACTGGTTCGGTGCGCGGCAATTGGTCATCACCAGCGCCTCGTCAAAGACCGCAATGGGGCTGGCGAGCGTGGCAAAGCATCGTTCGCCCGCTGTGCGGCGGGTGGGACTGACCTCGGCGGGCAATGTCGCATTTGTCGAGGCGAGCGGACTGTACGACGAGGTGATCGCCTATGATCGCGTCGCCGAGCTGGAACAGGAGCCGAGTGTGGCGGTCGACTTCGCGGGCAATGCCGGCCTCCTGCGCGAAATTCACGAGCGGTTGGACGAGGTGTTGCAGTATTCCTGCCTCGTCGGGGCGACGCATATCGACGAACGCGGCGGGGGCACCGCAGAGCTTCCCGGGCCTACGCCGACGCTGTTCTTCGCCCCCGATCACGCGGTCGCGCTGTTCAGGGACCTCGGCCCCGAAGAAGCGGGCAAGCAGATGGCGGCAAGCTGGCGCGCGTTCCTCGCCGATGCGGGCGACAGCGTGACCATCGAACGGCTCGCGGGCCTCGCCGCCGCGCGCGACACCTTCACCGCCATGGCCGGCGGCAGCGTCGATCCCGCGAGGGGGATCGTGATCGAGCCCTAGATCTCGATCGCGATCTTGCCGAAGTGACCGCCGCTTTCCTGGTGGCGGAAGGCATCGGCCAGGTTTTCCAGCGCGAATGTATCACTGATCTCGGGTTTCAACCCGTTCGCCTCGATCGCGGCGACCATATCCTGCTGCATCTTGCGGCTGCCCACGGTCAGGCCCTGCACCTTGAGGTTCTTGGAGAACAGCAGCGCGGTCTGCACCGGACCGGCAAAACCGGCCAGCACGCCGATCAGCGCGACATGCCCGCCGACGCGGCTTGCCAGCATCGATTGGTCGAGCGTTCCCGCACCGCCGATCTCGACCACGCAGTCGACCCCGCGGCCGCCGGTGATCTCCAGCGCCTTGGGGCCCCAGGCCTGCACTTCCTTGTAATTGATCAGATGGTCCGCGCCGAGCGCCTTCACCCGTTCGAGCTTCTCGTCCGAGGAAGAAGAGGCAATCACCGTCGCGCCGGCCGCCTTGGCGAATTGCAGCGCGAAGATGGACACGCCGCCGGTGCCCTGGACCAGCACCGTGTCACCCGGCTTGAGCGCGTAATCCACGAACAGGGCGCGCCACGCGGTCAGTCCGGCGCAGGTCAGCGTGGCCGCTTCGGCATGGCTGAAGCCCTTGGGCGCGCGGGTGAACCAATGCGTCGGCGCGGTGACCGCTTCGCGCGCATAGCCATCGATCCCGTCACCCGGTACGCGGGTGAAGGCACTGGTGGGCGGAGAGCCGTCGAGCCAGTCGGGAAAGAAGGTGCTGACGACGTGGTCGCCCACGGCGAATTCGGTCACGCCTTCGCCCACCGCGGTGACCACGCCCGCGCCATCGGACATCGGGATGCGGCCTTGCGGGGCGGGGATTATGCCCTTGACCACCGCATAGTCGTGATAGTTGAGCGAGCTTGCCTTCAACCCGACCGTAATCTCGCCGGGACCGGGCGCGGCGGTATCGTCGATGTCGCAATATTCCAGCGCGTCGAGCGTGGAGGGCGTCGCGCCCGTACGGATCGCTTTCATTCGGCTGCCTCCAGCAGTTCGACCCGCTGCGGACCGCGGATCAGCCCCCCGGGTGCCGCGCCGGTCCATTCGCCTTCGCGGAAAGTCACCTTGCCGTTCTTGATCGTGGCGACATAGCCTTCGGCCTTCTGCAGCAGGCGCTTGCCGCCGGCGGGCAGGTCGAAGGCGAGCCATGGCTTGCCCAGCCTGAGCCGGTCCATGTCGATGATGTTGATGTCCGCGAGATAGCCCGGCGCGAGCACGCCGCGATCTTCCAGCCCATAGAGCCGCGCGGTATCGTTGCACTGGCGCTTGATCGCGTTTTCCAGGCCGATCGTGCCGCGCGCCCGGTCGCGCACCCAGTGCTGCAGCATGAAGGTGGGCGAGGCGGCATCGCAGATCGTCCCGCAATGCGCGCCGCCATCGGACAGCGAATTCACCGTGTCGTCGGCATATTGCAGGTCTTTGAGGAAATCGAGATTGCCATCGGCGTAATTGAGGATCGGCAGGTAGATGAAGCCCTTGCCCTCGTCGCGGCAGAGCAGCTCGTAGGCATATTCATCGCCCGACAGCCCGGCGGCCTTGGCGCGTTCGAGAATGCTCTCTTCCGCGGTCGGTTCGTAATTGAAGTCGGGATCCATCTCGAACTGCATGTTCCAGCCGCCGCAGACCACCATGATCAGGCCCATGATGTCCTGATTGACCTCGGAGAAATCATGCTGTTCGGCGATCAGGCGCGCCTTGAACTCGGGATCGAACAGCTTTGCGCGCTGCTCTTCCCACGGCAGGTCCTCGATCTCCTTCCAGCTCGGTTTGAGCCGGAAGGGATGCACGGTGCCCTGCCACGCCATCACGATGCCGTTGCCGCGTAGCGCGATTTGCGCGACGATATTGGCGCCATTGTCGTTTTCGGCGCGCATGCTCTCGATCTGCTCGTCGAGTGGCATTTCCTTGGCGATCGACTGGAGCGCAGCGAAGGTGACGGGCAGGCCGGTTTCGCGGCTCATCTGCCCCATCCAGCCGAACTCGTCCCATTCGCGCATCATGTCGCTGGCCATTTCGAATACTCCGTGCCCCGCGCGGCCCATCGCGCGGCCGATCTCGACCAGTTCCTCGGCGGTCGCGGTGGTGCCGGGGACGACTTCGCCGCCGATATCGCGGTGCAGTACGGTGCGCGAGGTGGAGAAACCCAGCGCGCCCGCGCGTACGCCGTCTTCGACGATGCGGCTCATGGCGGCGATGTCTTCGGCGGTCGGCACGGCCCCGGGACGCTCGCGATCGCCCAGCACATAGGCGCGCACCGAACCGTGGGGCACATGCGTGCCGACGTCGACGGTGCGCGGCAGTTTCTCGAGCGCGTCGAGATATTCGGGAAAGGTTTCCCAGTCCCAATTCATGCCTTCGGCCAGTGCGGTGCCGGGAATATCCTCGACCCCTTCCATCAGGCCGATCAGCCATTCGTGCTTGTCGGGCTTGGCGGGGGCGAAGCCGACGCCGCAATTGCCCATCACCACGGTGGTGACGCCGTGCCAGCTCGAGGGGGCCATTTCCTGGTCCCAGGTGGCCTGTCCGTCATAATGCGTGTGGATGTCGACAAAGCCGGGCGTGACCAGATGGCCGTGCGCGTCGATTTCCTCGGCAGCATCGCCGCTGACTTCGCCCACCTGGGCGATCAGGCCATCCTTGACGGCGATATCGCCGGTAAAGCGGTCCTGGCCGGTGCCATCGACGATGGTCCCGTTACGAATGATCAGATCATATGCGGGCATGTTTGTGCTCCTCTCTCCACGGAGGAAGGTTCCACAATGCAACCGATGAGTCCAGCGCAGACTAGGCGGCCCGGTCGGGCATCCTCACCGTCAGCAGTGCAGCGAGGCCGATGACGAACAGCAGGTGGATCGACGTCATCCCGATCCGCTGGTCGCCCGACCACAGCGTGAACTGTTCGACCAGCAGCGGCCCCATCCACACGGTAATCGTGCCGGCGATAGCATAGAGCCCGAAGAATTCGCCGCTGCGCCCCGGCGGGGCGAGGGTGACGAGCATGCTCCGGCTCGACGAAATGCTGGCCGTGGCCGCGACCGCGATGACGCTGATCAGCCCGAGATAGACGAGGTCGGACAGCGTGCGGAAGACCAGCCCGTCCCACACCACGACATTCTCGACCAGCCCGAGGAACAGGCTGTCGCGCGTGATGCTGAGCTGGACCAGCCCGACGACGATCATCGCGAGGATTTCCAGCGCCAGCGCGCGCTTCACCCCGACCTTGCCCTCGAGCCAGCCGCCGAAGATCCCGCCGCAAAAGGCGCAGGCGCTGGCGAAGATCGCGTAACACAGCATTTCGAGGAAGTTCCAGCCGAGGAACAGTGCGACATAGACCGCGCCGAGCGCCAGCAGCGCGGCCATGGCATCGGCATAGAACATGCGCGCAACCAGGAATGTCATCAGCTGGCGGTATTGCGCCGCCTCGCGCACCGTGCGCCAGACGCTGCGCGCGCCATCGCGGAACGCCGCGATCCAGCTTGCCCCGGCGACGCCCGTATCGCGGGCGTTGCGGAAGAAGGGGATCGAGAACAGCACCAGCCAGACCGCGCAGATCGGGCCGACCATGCGGGCATGTTCGAAGCTCGCCAGATCGACGCCGAATTGCGGAACCGCGAAGGGCCAGCCGATCATCGCGGGCAGCACGAACAACAGCGCAATCGCGATGAAGATCAATGTCGCGGCGAGATTGCCCAGGCCCAGGCCGAGCCCCGAAATCATCGCCAACCGCCGCGGCTCCCCGGCGACGCTGAGCATCGCGTTATGCGTGACCTCGGAATAGGTGAAGCTGACATAGGCAATGACCAGCAGCGCCATTATCATCGGCACCGGCAGGCCCGCACCGCCCGGCATGGCGAACCACAGCAGCGCCGAGCAGATTGCGATCGAGCCGAGGAAAATGACCAGTATCGGCTTGAGCCGTCCCCCGCGATCGAGCGCCGCGCCCAGGAAGGGCGCGGTCAGCGCGGCAATGATCCCGGCCCATTTGGTGACCGAGGCGATCGTTGCCTGGCCTTGCGCATTGGCCGCAGCCAGCGCCGCCTCGGGCTCCATCGCGTCGAGTGCCCCGCTGGCCAGCAAATCCGCACCGATGATGTCGCGCGCGAAATAGGGCGCGAAAATGTAGATGACGACGAGAACGTAATAGGGATTGCGGGCCCATTCGAAGACCGCCCAGGCAAAGCCGGTTCGGCCCAGTGCGCCGCCTTCGCCGGAAGTCGGGCGAATGTGTTGGTGGGAGAGCGGATTGGCGGCCAGCGCCGGATCCCCGGCCACCTAGCTGGGGCTCCCCGACGATCTGTCCTTGGGGCGCAAGGAGACCGAAATCTCCCGCACCGATTGCTCACGGGGGCCGCAGCCGCCGGTGCGCCGCGCAGCTTCGCTGTCGAGCCTGGTCATGTTCGAGGGTCTCTCCGCTGATATTCTTATCGTTATAGTTGCGACCGCGGTGGTTCATGCTGCGGCGACGCGAATTAGGCAAGCGCGGCTTATTCCCCGCGCGCAGCGATCATGCTGGCGATATCGACGAACTTCTCGCGCGGCGCGCCGGCGCGGGCGGCCGCGATTTCGGCTTCCTCGATCTTCTGCCAGTCGCGGAAGGTCACCACGTCGAGTTCGCGCTCGCGGGCGAGCTGGTCGAACCCGTCGCGGCCGCGTTTGTCCGAACCGGCGCCGATGTCCGCGTCCACCACATCGATCACCGCATAGCCATCGGGCCGGTTGGTGCCGATCGTGCCGCTGGGTCCGCGCTTGGCCCAGCCGACGCAGTAAAGGCCGGGTCCGATCCGCCCCTCGTCATTGGCGAAGCGGCCGGCGCGCTCGTCGAAGGGCACCCCCGGTATCGGGGAGGTCTGGTAGCCGATACAGGTCACCACCAGATCAGCAGGCAGGCGGTAGGTCTCGCCCGTGCCCACGGCGCGGTCGTCCTCGATCGCTGTCCGCTCGACCTCGACACCGGTGACCTTGCCATCTTCGCTCAGGATCGCCTGCGGACTGGCGTAGAAGTCGAACGCGATCGTGAGCGGCTTCTCGTCCGCAGCCCCAGCGGGAAGGGCGGCGAATTCGCGTAGCAGGGTAACCGATTTGCGCTGGCCCGGCTCGAGCACGGCGTCGTCATCGACCGGCGGCAGGTCGGCCTCATCGACCCGCGGCCGCGCGCGCTCGAGATGCAGGAGTTCGCCCAGCTCCTTGGGCGTCATCATGATCTGGTGCGGGCCGCGGCGCCCGAGGATGGTGATCGTCTCGATACTGCTGGTGCGCAGGGTGTCGAGCGCATGGGTGACGATATCCGACCCGGCGAACTCGCTTTCGGTCTTGGCCAGGATCCGCGCGACATCGAGCGCGACATTGCCCATGCCAATCACGACTGCATGCTTGCCCGATAGCTGCGGACCGAGCGCGGCGAATTCGGGATGGCCATTGTACCAGCCGACGAAAGCCGCGCTGCCGATAACGTTGTCCGCTTCGGCCCCGGCAATCGGCAGCGCGCGGTCGACCGGCGCGCCGGTGGCCAGCACCACCGCATCGTAAAGCTCGCCCAGTTCGGCAATGGTGATGTCTTCGCCCACCGCGACATTGCCGACAAAACGTACCGTATCGCCGATCGCAGTCTTCTCGTAGCGCCGCGCGACGGCCTTGATCGACTGGTGGTCGGGGGCGACCCCGGTGCGGATCAGCCCGAAGGGTACGGGGAGTTTGTCGAACACATCGATGCGGGCGTCCTCGCCCCATTTCTTGACTGCCGCTTCGGCCGTGTAATAGCCCGCCGGGCCCGACCCCACGATCGCGATGTGCCGCATGTCCTTCTCCCACAAGACGGACAATCCATGCACGCGCGCCCGCTGGCTGGCAAGCCGATGCGGGCAACCGTAAACCTCCGGTAAACATGGTTAGCCGCCTGTTAAGGTACATTTGCTATGATTGGACTTCGCCGGGGGGCACCGGACTGCACCCGTGGGCAATCAATCGGAGCATCAATACACATGGCAGGGTTCTTCTCGCGATCGGTGCGGGCAACGGCGGATGAGGATGCAGCGTCGGACGAGGCCCCGCTGCGCCCGATCGCTGCTTCCGATGCCATCCGCCGGGTCGAACTGCTCGACAGTTTCGAGGCCGCGGGACTCGGCTGGTTCTGGGCCACCGACGCGCAGGGACGCCTGATCTATCTGTCCGATAATGCCGCCGAGAAGCTCGGCTGGTCCGATGGCGAGGCGATCGGCAAACCTCTGGGCGAATTGTTCATTCCCGAACGGGCCGACGACCCCAACAAGCCCCAGCGCCCGCTCGCCTTCCTGCTGAGCGCGCGCAACTCGATCAGCCAGCTCAATGTCCGCCTGGCCTTTACCAAGGACGAAGTCTGGTGGGAAATCGCCGGTAAACCCCAATTCGACGACAAGGGCCGTTTCACGGGCTACCGCGGCAGCGCCAAGGACATCTCTACCAGTCGCGAAAGCCGGCTCGACGCCGAACGGCTGGCGCAATTCGATCCCGTGACCGGACTGGCCAATCGTCATCGCCTGACCACGCGCCTGACCGAGACGCTCAAGGCCTATCGCAACTCCAAACGCGCTTGCGCGCTGCTGACGCTCGATCTCGACCGGTTCAAGCAGGTCAGCGACACACTGGGCCACCAGGCCGGCGACGAACTGCTCAAGCAGGTCGCGTCGCGGCTTGAGCGGATTGTCGCTGGCGCGGGCGAAATCGGTCATCTGGGCAGTGACGAATTCCAGATTGTGATGCCCGATGTCGATGATCGCGGCGCGCTCGGCGAACTTGGCCAGCGGCTCATCCAGATGCTGTCGCAGCCCTATTCGATCAATGGCGCGCGCGCGATCATCGGGGCCTCGATCGGCATCGCGATCGCGCCCTACGATGGGCTCGATACCGAGGAATTGGTCACCGCGGCCGATCTGGCGCTCTATGCAGCCAAGGGCGGCGGGCGCGGCCAGTACCGGTTCTATTCGAGCGACCTGAAGGATGGGGCGAGACATCGCCGCCAGGTCGAGGAGGATTTGCGCGACGCGATCTCCAATGGCCAGATTTCGATGCACTACCAACCGCTCGTCTGCGCCAGGACCCACAAGGTCGAGAGCTGCGAGGCGCTGATGCGCTGGGATCACCCCGAACATGGCGATATCCCGCCCGCGGTCTTTATCCCGGTCGCCGAGGATATGGGTATCATCAGGGATATGGGCGAATGGGCGCTCAACGAGGTTTGCCGCGACGCCAAGCAATGGCCGGTCGATCTGCGCGTCGCAGCGAATGTCTCGGCAATGCAGTTCGCGCATGACGATTTCGCGCAGACCGTCCGGAATGCGCTGACTAACAGCGGACTGGAGCCTGCGCGTCTCGAACTCGAGATCACCGAAAGCGTGTTCCTCGGCGATACCGGGCGCGTGCAGGCCATGTTCGCCGAACTCAAGGAACTGGGCGTCAAACTCGCGCTTGACGATTTCGGTACGGGCTACAGCTCGCTGAGCTATCTGCGCACTGCACGGTTCGACACGATCAAGATCGACCAGAGCTTCGTTCGCGGTGCGACCGAGGAAGGCAACAACAACGCCGCGATCCTGAGTGCGATCGTCGGGCTTGCCGATGCGCTGGGTATGGAAACGGTGGCCGAAGGGGTCGAGGCAAAGGACGAGCTCGAACTCGTCACCCAGCGCGGCGCAACGCTGGTCCAGGGCTTTATCTTCGCCCGCGCAATGCCGAACGCGGATTTCCTCGAGCGGCTGGCCGATGGGCAACTGACCTACGACGCGCGGGGGCCGGCCAAATATCGCGCTGCGCGCAAGACCGTGTTCCGCCGGATCGGACTGATCCACGAAGACAATCGCTACAAGGTCGTGATGCGCAACCTGTCGAAGACAGGGGCGATGATCGAGGGCCTGCTCGACGTCCCGCTGGGCACGCAGGTGGTGCTCGATCTCGGCGGCGGGCAGTTGGCGGTGGCAACCGTACGGCGTTCGAAGGGATCGCTGCAGGGCGTCGAGTTCGAGAACCCGCTGATCAGCGACGGGGCCGAGGGGCTATGTACGCGTCACCGCGTGTCGCCCTATCAGATCGAGGCTGCCGGGCGTCCGCTGGCCGCGTTGCCGGACGATCCCTATTCGCTGATCATGGGCGAGCAGGAGGGCGCGGGGACGCCGAAGCAGTTCGTCGAGGTCGAGGTGGGCACACCCAAACCGGGCACCGGTTACTGACCCCGCGAGGATACGGTGCTTGGCGAGTTAGCCTCCCCCGGCTAAGGCGCGCGCAAGGCACTGCGTGTGCCGCCTTTTCCGTTTAAGCAGTTTGTATGACCGACCTTACAAAAATACGCAATTTCAGTATCATCGCCCATATCGACCATGGCAAGTCGACGCTTGCCGACCGGCTGATCCAGCATTGCGGCGGGCTGACCGATCGCGAGATGTCCGAGCAAGTCCTTGATAACATGGACATTGAGAAGGAACGCGGGATCACGATCAAGGCGCAGACGGTGCGCCTCAACTATACCGCCAAGGATGGCGAGACCTATGAGCTCAACCTCATGGACACGCCCGGCCATGTCGACTTCGCTTATGAAGTCAGCCGCTCGCTCGCCGCGTGCGAAGGCGCGCTGCTGGTGGTCGATGCGGCGCAAGGCGTCGAGGCGCAGACGCTCGCCAATGTCTACCAGTCGATCGAGCACGACCACGAGATCCTCCCCGTCATCAACAAGATCGACCTCCCCGCCGCCGAACCGCAGCGCGTCGCGGAGGAAATCGAGGAAATCGTCGGTTTCGAGGCCACCGGCCCGTGGCAGGAAGGCGGCGCGGTGCTCACTAGCGCCAAGTCCGGCATCGGCATCGAGGACACGCTCGAGGCGCTCGTCGCGCGCATTCCGCCCCCCACGGGCGACCGCGACGCGCCGCTCAAGGCCATGCTGGTCGACTCATGGTACGACCCCTATCTCGGCGTGGTCATCCTCGTCCGCGTGATCGACGGCGCGATCAAAAAGGGCCTCAACGTCAAATTCATGCAGGGCGGCACGCAGCACCTGATCGACCGTGTCGGCTGCTTCACTCCCAAGCGCACCGACCTGCCCGAACTGGGCCCGGGCGAGATCGGCTTCATCACCGCGCAGATCAAGGAAGTCGAACAGGCGCGCGTCGGCGACACGATCACCACGGTGAAGGGCGGGGCGGTCAAGGCGCTGCCCGGCTACAAGGAAGTCCAGCCGGTGGTGTTCTGCGGGCTGTTCCCCGTCGACGCCGCCGATTTCGAGAAGCTGCGCGAAAGCATCGGCAAGCTGCGGCTCAACGATGCCAGCTTCAGCTTCGAGGCCGAAAGCAGCGCCGCGCTGGGCTTCGGCTTCCGCGCGGGCTTCCTCGGCCTGCTGCACCTCGAGATCATCCAGGAACGCCTCACGCGCGAATACGATCTCGACCTGATCACCACCGCCCCCTCGGTGGTCTACCGCATCCAGCTCAACAAGTCGCGGACCGACCCGGCGCAGGAGCTGATGCTTCACAACCCCGCCGACTATCCCGATCCCAGCCGTATCGAGCAGATCGAGGAGCCGTGGATCAAGGCGGTGATCTACACCCCCGACGAATATCTCGGCTCGATCCTCAAGCTGTGCCAGGACCGCCGCGGCATCCAGGTCGATCTGACCTATGTCGGCGGCCGCGCGCAGGTGACCTACGAACTCCCGCTCAACGAAGTGGTGTTCGATTTCTACGACCGTCTGAAATCGATCAGCCGCGGCTATGCCAGCTTCGACTATGAACAGATCGGCCTGCGCGAGGGCGACCTCGTCAAGATGAGCATCCTGGTGAACAACGAACCGGTCGACGCGCTGTCGATGATCGTCCACCGCGATGTCGCCGAAAGCCGCGGGCGCGGCATGTGCGAACGGCTGAAAGACCTCATCCCGCGGCACCTGTTCAAGGTGCCCATCCAGGCCGCGATCGGCGGCAAGGTGATCGCGCGCGAAACCATCGCCGCGATGCGCAAGGACGTGACCGCCAAATGCTATGGCGGCGACATCAGCCGCAAGAAAAAGCTGCTCGAAAAGCAGAAGAAGGGCAAGGCCCGGATGCGCGAGTATGGCAATGTGAGTATCCCGCAGGAGGCGTTCATCGCCGCGCTGCGCATGGGCGAGGAATAGCCCCGCGCCCCCGGCGCCAGTGCTGTCCAGCCCCCATCAGCCCGCGGCTCACCCCGCCGGCCAACCAGAAAAGAGATTACCGCTTATGTCCGGATATAAGGACCCCAATCTGCAAGACCGCCTCGCCCTGGCGCAGAAGGCGCGCGAGGAGGCGCTGAAGAAGCTGGCCGCCGCGCCCAAGCTCGACGAGGCGACGATTGCCAAGCGCAAGGCCGCACAGGAAGCGCGCGAAGCCGCCATCGCCGAAAAGAGCGCCGCCAAGCGCGCCGCGATCGCGCAGGCCAAGGCCGAAAAGCAGGCCGCCGCCAAGGCCAAGGCCGAAGCCGACGCGGTGCCCGCCCCGACCGAAGCCGAACTGAAGGCCGCGCGCGACGCGAAATACGCGGCGCGGAAGAAGCGGAAGAAGGGGTAGGGGCGAGCGGGGGGCGGTGCGATACGATCCTACGTATGGGCGAAGAGTAGGTCTTATTCCGAGGATGCTGGATCGCCCGTATGTCGGCTCGTCCCGCGCAGACAGGGCGGAATGTGACTATCCCGCAGGACGGGTTTAGTGTTGCGCTGCGGATCAGGGAGGAACGAGGGTAGCTTCGTGCTACGAATATTGGGTTGGGTCGCTATTCTCGTCTGCTTTTTTCCAAGGCCTTGTGTTTCGGATACAAGCCCCTAGAATCCTGCGAAATTCTACAGATTGAAGTGGGCGGACCCAAAGGGGGGGAGGGGCAATGCGCTACATGGGCACCAAGCGTCACCTGACCGCGCAAATAATGGAGTTGTGCGGGAAAAGCCGTGACGGCCCGCTGCTCGACCTATTCGCGGGTACCTGCTCGGTCGGGAGGGCTTTGTCACCCCAGCGCAATGTTTGGTGCAATGACGCGCAGTTTTTTGCGTCGCAGCTTGCTACCGCGATTTTTACTTCGGTTTCGTTGCCGCCAAATGCGGACTCTATCGCGTCTAGTTGGGCGATGCCGATTGCCGCTGAAGAGATCGCCCTCTCGGAGGGCCACGTTGGGCTGGCCAAAGCCGAAAGTGATGCCGTTCGTGGGCAGGACTTGCGAGCCGCACAACGCATCTTCGAAAAATGCAATGCTGCCGCGCAGGAGTTGTCGAGGGAGAGGTTGGAGCCACCGCAGGCACTTCTCACTGCCTTGTATGGGGGGACATATTTTTCCATTAGCCAGGCGCTCGAAATGGATGCAATCCGTTCCGTAATATCTCGCTGCTCTCGAAGCGGTGAGATTGATCAGGATGAAGAGCGGTGGCTGCTTCTCGCCATGTGTGAGGCCGCCGATCGAATCGCAAATACTACTGGTCACTTTGCGCAATCACTATTTCCAAAAGACTCTAACTTCTCGCGCTATTCGCGGCAAAGGGATCGATCATTTAGATACGAGTGGTTGGCCTCATTGAAACGGCTGATGCCAATCGGTGGCCGTAATTGGCGGACGAAAAATATGGCCTTCCGAGGAGACGCCCTTGAGTGCCTCGAGAATCTAAAGAGCAATAGCGTACGACCAGCGATCGTCTACGCCGATCCGCCCTACACAAAAGACCAATACTCACGCTATTACAGCGTGCTCGAGACAATCATGCTGGGCGATTTCCCAGAGCTGACTGGTCGCGGATTGGTTAGAAAAGATGGGTTCAAATCTCAATTTTCGCAAACTTCTTCCGTAGAAGGATCGCTGATTTCTTTAATTGAAGGGGCGATGAATTTGGATGCTGATCTCATTATAAGCTATCCATCAAACGGTCTATGTGGGAACGCTGAGGAACTTGTGGTTGAAACGTCGCGCATTGCGTGTGGACGACTGCCTGAAATAGCAGAAGTTCAACATATTCACTCAAGCCTTGGTGCTTCTAAAGGTAAGGCGAAAGCTGCCGTAATCGAGAAATTATACAGGATAGCAGCGTGATGGCCGGCGCGAAAAGCACATTAAGGCAAATTTCGCCACTCAAGATTCAACCGAACCCGGAAAACCCACGCCTTATTTTTCGGCAGGAGGAGATGGACAGCCTTCTTAGGTCTATAGATCGGCATGGGATTCAGGTCCCCGTTACTGTCTACGAAGACGGTGGTCAGTTTTACTTGCTTGATGGTGAGCGGCGGTGGAGGTGCGCGAGCAAACTGAACCTCTCATCTATACCGTGTATCATTAAAGAAAAGCCGACAGAACTTCAAAATTTGGTTTTGATGTATAATATCCACGCCCTTCGTGAGCAGTGGGATTATTTTACTATCGCTTCTAAACTTGAACGAGTTATTGATCTATTTAAGGAAGAGAATGGAGAGGAGCCCAATGAGCGGGTTCTGTCGGAACTAACCGGACTTACAATCGGTGCCATTCGGCGTTGCCAAGCGCTGCTGGGGCTTCCTGAGCGCTTCAAAGAAATGCTTATGATCGAGCTCGAGAAACCGAAAGCTCATCAGAGAATTACAGAAGATTTTTTCATAGAAATGGAAAAATCTCTTAAGGCGGTGGTGAAGAGAATTCCGAAGTATGGAAGCAGACTAGACGAGGTCAGAGATACGCTAATTGAAAAGTTTCGCTCGAAAACTATTGGAGCTGTAACTGATTTTAGGATGCTATCCAAAATCGCGACGGCTGTTGAAAACCTGGGGGTTGCTCAAAAGCAAGCCGAACGAGAAATCGATAAGGTATTTGATAGAAAAACGAAGTATAGCATACAGGATGCTTATACTAGGTCAGTTCAGTTTGAGTATGTCGAAAGGAAAATTGAGCGGGAGGCGACAAATCTGATCGAGTTTCTAGGGGAGATTATCGAGGACGACAGGTCTAGTGAGTTAAATCAAGATGTGATCAGCGAACTTCGCCAATTACAAGATCTCCTTAAGAAGATTCTGGGTTAGAAACGTGACAGATGTCTCACTAACCTCCGGAACGGATTGGCTTCGCGACGCGGCGGAAAGTCACTTCAAGGATGTCTATCAGCTCGGCTCGGTGTCGGGGCCTGAGCAAATTGATGCAAAGCTTCAATGGGTCCCAGACTTCCACTTTTTGATCCATGACCACCTAATGGTGGCAGTTGAGGTGTCAGAGACTGCATATCCTGCGATATTGGCCATCCGAAGGGTTGATCTCGAGAAGCTGCAATTTCCGGTCTCAGTTTACAGCGTTTGCCCGGAGCAAGTTTACCTGGCTGAGCAAGCGGACGCGAAGCGGTTGATCAACGATGGGTATGGGCTGCTCACAGTTGATGACGAAGGATTCGTTCAAAAGCGAGCTTCGCCAACGCCAATTCTGCAGGTAATTCACCAAGAGGAATTTAAGGAACGCATTGCTCCCCTGCCACAATCAGCTCGAAAACGATTAGCTCGTTGCTTTGAGGCGTACACACAGAATCCTCCGCTCGGGGTTTCTGATATCACCGAGGTAGTTGAGGGCATGGTCCTTAAAGCCGGACGTTCTGCGGCCAACAAGGGTTGGATTGAAAAGAAGAACGCTAAACCGGGCAATCCATTTGCCACTCTCAAAGCTATGCAGGGGTCAGCGCAGATACAGAACTGCCTAGCCGCTGTAGGCGGAGTGCAAGCGTATGTTTCCACATGGCGTAATCTTAGCCACCACTTCCCAAAAAACCGCAAGAAAGCGGGTCAAAAGTATCGAGAATGCAGACATGCATTCATCGATGGAATTCACCATATTCAAAGTTTCAAGGAGTGCATGGGCAAGTTAGGGATACGCGTTACCTTTTAGGGATGTTGGACATTAGTCTTGGCTGTCATCCTTGATCGACCGACAGCGAGGGCCGCTGTCCTCAACTGGCTCCTCCGGCACCTCCCTTGCGCCCCTCTCCGGCAACGGTAACGGCATCGCCTCGTCCGCCTCGCCCCACTGCGCCTCGGGGTTCTGGTAGAGCTCGTGCTCGGGGTCGTCGTAGCAGAGGTAGCCTTCCTCGCGGTCGAGCGCCTCCAGCCGCCGGTATTCCTTCCACGCGGCGCGGGTGCGGGGGCTTAGCTGGGCGTACCAGTTCTCGTAGGACGCGTTCAGCTTGGTGTTGAGCGAGCGCAGCGTCTCTGCCTCTTCCTCGCCCGCGGCGGCGTTGCGCTCGGCCTCCCATTCCGTGCGCCATTGCTGCTTGAGCCGCTCGAGCTCCATCTTGCCCACCGCGTTGAGGCCCTTGGGCTTGCCTTCGGCAAAGCGCTCGGGCGCGCGGTTGCGCAGCATGAACATCAGCAGCCGGTCGTTATGCACCGTGCGGCTGCCGACGAGCTTGCCATAGGAATAGACCGGCACCTCGACCCCGTTCAGCGCGCGGTCCATCGCGACATCCTCGATCCGCTGCATGCCGAGATCGAGCGCGGCCTGCCATGCGGCGCGGAAGCTGGCGGCCTCGGGGTGGCGGCGCAGGAGGTAGGCGCCGACTTCGGCACGGCCGACCGCGCGGCAGGCGCTGGCGACGCTGCCGGTATCCGCCAGCGCCTCGATAAAGGCGCGCTGGACCTGCGGCTTCCACCCGTTCGACCGCTCGCGCAGGCGCGGGACGGGGGTGAAGGCGGGCAACGTGCCGCGCGCGGTGTGGGGGTGTTGGGTGGGGTTGGGGTCGGGGTTCGGGTGGTCCATCTGCGGGGATGGAGCAGATTTGGCGCGTGTAGGAAAATTCGGGGAGGGGGGAGAGGGAGGAGGAGGAGGAGGAGGAGGGGTCTTTGTTTTGCGAACCCGCATCCGCGGGTTCGTCCTCGCTAGATGTGCAGCAAGCTGCACCCGCTGCGGGCGGGCGGTCGCCCTTGCCTCGCCTGCGGCTCGGGATCATCGCGACCCGCTATCCTACCGCGCGAGTCCCGTTCGCGACCAGCGAACGGCAAGGCCGACCGGCCGCCCGCAGGGGCCCGCAGGAGCGCAGCGACGGAGGAACAGCCCCGAGGATGCGCCCGCGGATGCGGGTGCGTAACACAAAAAACTCCCCCGCAGATCCGGTGGGTATGCGAAATCTCTCCACCCGCTTACCGAATCTTAACCTCATCACGATAACGATCAGGCGGGGGCGGTACATCGGTGCCGGGTCCAACCCCATTTCGAAAGTGTTGACCGATGGCCTTGCTGTGTCGTCTGCTCGCGCAATTGTCGCGGGATACACGGGGTAACGTCCTGCCCATCGTCGGCGCGGCGCTGGTGCCGCTGACCATCATGATCGGCAGCGGGGTCGACCTCAGCCGCGCCTATATGGCCAAGAGCAAGATGCAGAGCGCGTGCGACGCCGCCAGCCTCGCCGCGCGGCGGGTGATGAAGGACGACGCGCTGTCGAGCGAGGTGGAGGCCACCGGTAAGGACTTCTTCGGTTTCAACTTTCCGCAAGGTCTGTACGGCACCGCCGGGTTCACCCCCGTGATCAGCCGCTCGGGCCCGGGCGTGGTCCGCGTGGCGGCGGAGACGACGATCCCGACGGTGGTGATGAACCTGTTCGGCTTTGGCTCGCTGCCCGTCTCGGTCAGCTGCGATGCCTCGCTCAATTTCGTCAATACCGATATCGTGCTGGTGCTCGATGTCACCGGCTCGATGGCCGAGAGCATCAGCGGGTCGACCAAGATCGCGGCGCTGCAGGATGCGGTGCTGGCGCTGTATGACGAACTCGCGCCGACGCAGGCGCAGCTCCAGGCGCAGGGATTGCGGCTGCGCTACGGCGTGGTGCCCTATTCGAGCACGGTCAATGTCGGCCGGCTCGTCTATGGCCAGAATGCGGGCTACATGCGCTCGAACGTGACTGTCCCGTCGCGCGTGGCGAACTTCAACCAGGCGGTCTACACCAGCAATGCCCCGACGCAGAGCGGGTCGTGGGAGGTCTATAACGGCAGCCTGTCGAACAGCGAATGCGAGAATTACGTGGGTGCGTCCAACACCAGCGGCGGGGGACCGCCGCCCAGTCCAACGACGGTGACCCGCTACCGGGGGACGTCGTCGAGCAACAGTTACAACCAGTCGCAGAACTGGGGCTGGTCGAATGCGCCCGACACCTCGGGCACCAACCGCAGCTGTCGCCGCTGGAAGAGCGTCGAGACCACGACCTATAAGGACAGCGGCACCAAGGCCTTCAGCAACTGGACCTATCGCCAGGTAGAGTACGACACGTCGGACTACATCAAACCGGGCGGCAAGCTGACCTTCGCCACCAGCGCGGCGGGCACCGTGCCCGCGCCGGGCGGGAGCTACAATGCGCAGCAGCTCGCCGCAGTGGGTACCGGCGTGAGCACGGCCGATGCGGTGTGGAACGGCTGTATCGAGGAACGCGACACCACCACCGGGATCGACGGCGGGACCAGCATGACGATCCCGTCGGGTGCGAAGGATCTCGACATCGACCTGATCCCCGGCAGCGATGCGACGCGCTGGCGCCCGATGGTGCCCGACCTGATCTTCACCCGCACTGCCGGCACCGCCTCGACCACCTCCAATGCGGATGCCGCCAATACCAGCGGCTGGATCAAGAACTATGCCTATAGCCAGGGCTACTGGGCCTGCCCGACCGAGGCGCGCCGGCTCGCCGAATGGGACCGCACCGCGCTCGACACTTACGTCAAGGGCCTGCAGACCGTCGGCGGCACCTATCACGACATCGGCATGATCTGGGGCGCGCGGTTCATCTCCACCGGCGGCGTGTTCGGCGATGGCTGCGACTATTACAATTCGATGCCGTGCAACCGCCATGTGATCTTCATGACCGATGGCGCTCAGACCGCCTATTGCAATGTCTATACCGCTTACGGGGTCGAGCAGAACGACATGCGCACGACCGGCTCGGGCAATTGTTCGAACCAGCTGGCGCGCCACGAGCAGCGCTTCCGCATGGCCTGCAACGCGGCCAAGAACCTCGGCGCTTCGCTGTGGGTCATCGGTTTCGACACCGCGCTCACTGCCAATCTGAGCGGCTGTGCCAGCAGCCCCGGACAAGCTTCGACCGTCGCCGACCGCGCCGCGCTGATCAGCAAGTTCCGCCAGATCGGCAACCAGATCGGCGCGCTGAGGCTGACCCAATGAGGAGCCTCGTCAAACGCTTGCGGCGGGACGAGCAGGGCGCGGCGATCGTCGAGTTCGCGCTGGTGCTGACGCCGCTGCTGTTGTTCCTGATCGGGGGGCTGGACCTCGGATACCAGGCCTATCTCCGCTCGGTCATCCAGGGTGCGCTCAACGATGTCGCGCGGACCGGTTCGCTCGAGGGGCCGACCTTCAACTGCACGGGCGACACGGTAGAGGAGCAGATCGGCTGTGCGATCCAGACGCGTTCGGACGTGATCGCGCGCGGCGCCACCTACCAGATCACCATGCGCAATTTCTACGATTTCTCAGGCATCGGCCGCAGCGAGAAGCTGGTCACCGATTACAATTCGAACGGCCAATACGACCTGGGCGATTGCTTCGTCGATCTCAATGCCAACGGGGCCTACGATACCAGCGCGGGCCGGACCGGCGTCGGCGGGGCGGACGATGTGGTGTTCTACGAAGTGCGGCTGAGCATGCCCCGGCTGTTCCCGATCCACAAATTCATCGACACGACGCCCGACTATCACATCTATGCCACGGCGGCGGTCCGCAACCAGCCCTATGCGGCGCAGAAAGTGCCTTCGACGGTGTGCGTATGAGCCGGAAAACACCCTCCGCAGCACGGCGTTTCATCCGCGCCCTGATCCGTTCGCGGCGCGGGATCGCGTTGACCGAATTCGCCTTCGCCCTGCCGATCTTCGTCACGCTGCTGTTCGGCGGGCTCGAGGTAATCAATCTGGTGATGGCCCACATGCGCATCAGCCAGATCGCGATTTCGGTGGCCGACAATGCCGGACGCGTGCGCCAGGGGATCGACGAGGCCGATATCTACGAAGTCTTCGCGGGTGCCGACCAGGTCGGGCGCGGGGTCGATTTCGCCACCAACGGGCGCGTGATCCTGTCCTCGCTCGAACCGAACGGCAGGACCGGCGGCCAGGCAGGCCAGATGATCAACTGGCAACGCTGCTACGGTGCGCTGGCCGCCACACCGCGCTACGGCACGCAGGATGCGGGCCGGACCGATGGCTCGCTCCGCGATGGGCTGGGTTCGACGGCGAGCAAGATCAAGGCCGCCGACGGGACCGCAGTGATGTTCGCCGAAGTGTCCTATCGCTACACGCCGCGGATCCTCCCCAGCATCGTCGCCAACGGTCTGGAACTGCGTTACGAAAGCGCGTTCAACGTGCGCGAACGGACCAACCAGAACCTGACCAATACGCAGAATCTGGCGACCAATTCCTGTTAGGCCAATTCCTGTTAGGCGAGGGGCGACCCTACGGCTTGAAAGTACCCATGATGGACAAGAAATTCGCGCTGTGCATGGCGGGCGGCATCTTGCTGGTCGTCGCTTCGACGATGGGCGAAGACGGGCCGGTGACGCGGCTGGCGGGGATGGATGCAGAGGACGCGCGGCAGGGCCAGCAAATCCTGCGCGAACGGGCCGGCGCGGCGCCCGCGGCACCGGCGGCGAACAGCGCTGCCAGCGCGGATTGGTACGCGCCCGATCCGGGACCTGTGCAACCGGCGATTCCCGTCTACCGCTATGAGAATGTCGAAGTGCACGTGCCGCAGGAAGTGTTCGACCCGGCGGTCGCCGCAGCGAGCGAGATCCGTTAGGGTCCCCAAACGCAAACCTCCCCGGATACCGACAAGGGCACCGGGGAGGCTTTAATTCTACTCAGCCGCCGGAGCGGGCGGGATGGTTACGGACGGATCTGGCCGTCGCCGTGGACGAGATATTTGAAGCTGCACAATTGTTCGAGGCCAACCGGCCCGCGCGCGTGCATCTTGCCCGTCGCAATCCCGATTTCCGCGCCCATGCCGAACTCGCCGCCATCGGCGAACTGCGTGCTGGCGTTGTGCATCACGATTGCGCTGTCGATGCTGGTCATGAACTTGCGCGCAGCGTCGTCGTCCTCGGTCAGGATCGCATCGGTGTGATGGCTCGAATGCGCTTCCACCCAGGCGATACCTTCATCGAGCCCATCGACGATCTTCACGCTCGCGATGGGGTCGAGATATTCAGTATTCCAGTCTTCCTCGGTCGCCTGCTTGAGGCGGCCGTCGATCGCCACCGCATCGGCATCGCCGCGCAACTCGCAATCGGCGCCCATCGTATCGGCGAACTTCGGGATGAAGGCTTCGGCCACTGCGCGGTCGACGACCACGCTTTCGGTCGCGCCGCACACGCCGGTCCGGCGCAGCTTGGCGTTGCGGATCACCTTGACCGCCTTGTCGAGATCGGCGGCGGCGTGGACATAGCTGTGACAATTGCCGTCGAGGTGGAGCAGCGTGGGCACGCTGGCCTGGTCGCGGACCAGTTCGACCAGCCCGCGTCCGCCGCGCGGGATCACCAGATCGACGAATTCATCGGCCTTGAGCAGCGCAGCGACGGCGTTGCGGTCGGTCGTGCCGACCGTCTGCACCGCATCCTCGGGCAGGCCGGCAGCTTTCAGCCCGGCGCGCATGCAATCGACGATCACGCGCGTCGAATAGCGGCTTTCGCTGCCGCCGCGCAGGATCACCGCATTGCCCGATTTGAGGCAGAGCGCGCTGGCGTCGGCGCCGACATTGGGGCGCGATTCGTAAATCATGCCGATCACGCCGATCGGCACGGCGACGCGTTCGATGGTGAGGCCGTTGGGCCGCTCGAACGTCGCCAGCTGGCGGCCGACGGGGTCGGGCAGTTCGGCGATTTCCTCCAGCGCGCCGGCCATGCCCGCGATCCGCTCCTCGGTCAGGCGCAGACGGTCGATGAAGCTTTCGGGCTTGCTGCCTTCGACGCTCTTTACATCCTTTGCATTGGCTTCGAGCAGGTCGGGCGTGCGGTCGCGCAGCGCCTTCGCGGCTTCGCGCAGCGCGGTGTTTTTCGCCTCGGTGCTGGCCGACAGCAGGCCGCGAGCTGCCTTGCGCGCGCGCTGGCCGAGGTCGTGGATATGCAATTGCGGGTCGAGTGTCTGGTCGGTCATAGTATCTCTCATATATCTCGTTTCGGGGCGGGAGTCGCTGGCGTTCAGCGCAACTCGACCGCCCGGTCGTAGGCTGCCTGCAAGGTATCATGCAGGCGTTTGGAAAGGCCGCCATCTGCATTGAGGGCGCCGAGACCGGCGGCAGTGGTGCCGCCCTTGCTGGTCACCGAATTGCGCAATTCCTCAAGGCTGGGCGCCGACGGTTCGCTGGCCATGGCGATCGCGCCGCCAATGGTGCCGAGCACCATGTCGCGCGCTTCGTCCTCGTCGAAACCCTGCGCCATGGCCGCTTCGGCATAAGCGCGGGCGATCTCGAAGACATAGCCGGGGCCCGAACCCGCCACGGCGGTCACCTTGTCGAGCTTGTCTTCGCTGCCGACGGTAATGGTTGCGCCCGCGCGGCGCATGAACGCTTCTGCATGGGTGACATGGATCGAACTGGCATGCGGGCCGGGGCAGATGCCGCTGACGCCGCGGCCGATCGCCGCGGGCAGGTTGGGCATCGTGCGGATGACCGGCGCATCGCCCATCAGCTTGGAGAGGCGCGCTCCCGAATAGCCGGCGGCGATCGAGAGGACGTATCCTCCCGGCGCCAGATGCTCGATATAATCGGCCATGATGTCGTCGATCAGCTGCGGCTTCACCGCGGCAACGATGCAGTCGAATCGCTTATCGGCGATCTGTTCGCGGTCGGTGACGAGAGTGACCTCTTCGGGCACGTCGCTACCGGCTGGATCGACCACGGTGATCCTTTCGGGTCCCTCGACCCATTGCGAAAGTAAAGCGGAGCCCATTTTTCCGCATCCGACAATACAAACAGTTTTTATAATGACTAAAATCCGTTTCCGAGCGCCATGGCTCTTGTGTAATCTTGTGCTTACTTGACTATAAGAAGAGCTTCCTGGAAGCTTACTGCCTTAACTATACCAAATACGATCTTATTCATGTTAGGTCGGTATTTTCAAAAAGGCGGTTGTGCAGTGCACAACCACTATCTATATTGTGCTCGAGAAATTTCAAGCCTACGCAACATTCGAAAAATATGACCCAAAAACGAAACATCGTCGTCAAAATCGGTTCGGCCCTCCTTGCCAACCAACAGCTCCTCACTCCGCGTTATGGCTTCCTCCAGCGTCTGCTGGAAGACATTGCCCAGTTGCGCGCCGAAGGTACCAATGTGATCCTGTGCTCGTCGGGCTCGGTCGCACTGGGCCTGCGCATCATCGGGGAAACGCCCGAAAGCGCCGGAGTATCCGACAAGCAGGCCGCCGCCGCTTGCGGCATGCCGCTGCTGCTCAATGCCTATAAGCAGGTCGGGCACGAGTTTGGCTTCGAGATTGCGCAGGTGCTGCTGACGCTGGGCGATTTCGAGGATCACCGCCGTTTCCTCAACACGCGCAACACCGTGCACCGCCTGCTCCAGTCCAACGTGGTCCCGATCGTCAACGAGAACGATACCATCACCACCGAGGAAATCCGTGTCGGCGACAACGACCGGCTGGCGGCCAAGGTCGCGCAGATGGTCGGCGCGGACGATTTCGTGATTCTCACCGGTGTCGACGGCCTTTACGACCGCAATCCCGACGATCCCGAAGCGCAATTCGTGCCCGAGGTCGAGGATGTCAGCCTGTATATGGACGCGACCAAGGGCAAGAGCACGCTCGGCACGGGCGGAATGGAGACCAAGCTGCTGGCCGCCAACATGGCGCAGGAAGCGGGCGTCACCACCTGGATCGCGCAGGGCGAGGCGGATCACCCGGTCTCCAGCGTGCTGGCGCAGACGCGCCGCTCGACCAAGATTCTCCCGCATCCCAATCCGCTGTCGGGCTGGGACAGCTGGATCGCCAACCGCCTGCAGATGGCGGGCAGCCTGGTGATTTCCGACACCACCGCATCGGGGCTGGGGGGCGATCGCCCGATCCGCCGCGGCGACGTGATCTCGATGACCGGCGATTTCTCGCGCGGCGACGTGCTCCATATCTACGACAGCAAGGGCATCGAACGCGCCCGCGGGCTGAGCGATTTCACCTCAGAGGAACTGCGCGTGCTTACGAGCAATCCCGATACGCAGGCCGAACAATTGCTCGGTTATCGCACCAAGGGCGAAGTGATCCGCAGCGCCAATCTGGTGATGCTCGAAAACCGCCACCTGTTGTGGGATGCCCCCGAAGAAATTTCCAGCGCACAATAGCGCTCGGGGGACAGCGGCGCGAACTTCACTTGGCGTTCATCGGGACGCTGGTTATAGGCTGCTTCCCATGACAACCCAGACCCGCTCCACCCCCAAGCTCATCCTCGGCGCCGCGCTTGCGGGTGCGACGCTTCTCACCGCCGGATGTGCGGGCCGCGACAACGGCCCCCGCGACACCGCCTATGTCGCGCGCGACGTGGAATCGCTGTACTGGGAGGCCAAGCGCCGGCTCGACAACGGCCAGGCCGAAATGGCCGCCGCGCTGTTCGACGAGGTCGAGCGCCAGCATCCCTATTCGCCCTGGGCGCGCCGGGCGCAGCTGATGGGTTCGTTCAGCTATTACGTTGCGCAGGATTACAACAAGGCGATCCAGGCGGCGCAGCGCTTCCTGCAGATCCACCCGGGCAACAAGGACGCGCCTTACGCCTTCTACCTGATCGCGCTAAGCTATTACGAGCAGATCAGCGACGTCCAGCGCGACCAGAAGATCACCGACCAGGCGCTCACCGCGCTCAACGAGATCAACCGCCGCTTCCCCAACAGCGATTACGCCGCCGATGCGCGGCTCAAGATCGACCTCGTGCGCGATCACCTCGCGGGCAAGGAAATGGAGATCGGCCGTCATTACGAACGCTCGGGCAAGTGGATCGCGGCGCAGATCCGCTTCCAGAACGTGGTCGACAATTACGAGACCACCAGCCACGCGCCCGAAGCGCTCTACCGGCTGACCGAAACCAGCCTTGCGCTGGGAATTCCCGCCGAAGCGGTGAAATATGCCGCGGTGCTCGGGGCGAACTATCCGGGCAACGACTGGTACGACAAGGCGTATGAGCTGGTCCAGGACCACGCAGCGGGCGTGAACCCCAGCTGATCCGCGCCCCCGGGTCAGGCGCGGCGTGCGCGCAAGGCCTCGACCTGCGCGCTGGACGCCGCCTCCGCATCGAATGACATGACCCGGTTGCGGCCTTCGTTCTTGGCGCGATAGAGCGCGCGATCGGCCTCGCCATAGAGCGCGGTCCAGTCCTCGGGACCGGCCACCACTGCATCCGCCACCCCGATGCTGGCAGTGATCTGTTCGCCATGCGGCATGTAGGCGCCGCGAATTTCGCCCAGCACCTGCAATGCGATAGCCGGGTCGAGCGTGTCGGCGCTGGCGAGCAGCGCGAACTCCTCGCCGCCCAGCCGTGCCGCGCAGATCTCGCCGCGCGCATGGATCGCCAGCAGCTCGGCGAAAGCGCGCAGCACGTCGTCGCCCATATCGTGACCGAAGCGGTCGTTGATATTCTTGAAGCGGTCGATATCGACCACCATCAGCCGCACCGCGCGGCCGCGCTCGGCAAAGCCCTCGAAATGCTCCATCAGCGCGCGGCGGTTGGCGAGGCCGGTGAGCGGATCGTGCCGCGCCAGCTCGGCCGATCTGTAGCGTTCCTCGACCAGGCTTAGCAGCAAATGGTGGTGGCGCCGCATCATCAGCAGCTGGAACCCCACCGCGATGACCACTGCGGTGGCCAGCACCGCGTCCATTACCTGACCCGTGCTCGCCAGCGCAGCGGCCACCGGACCCAGCGTCACCAGCAGCACCGACAGGCCGATGCCGCGCACCGCGGTCAGGCAATAGCCGAGCATCAGCGCGCCGAGCGACATGATCGCAGGGTAGTAGATCCGCGTTTCGACCGGCGCACTCGCCCAGCTGGCAATGCACCAGATGCTGCCGACCGCGGCGGAGAGCAGGCACAGCTTCCACACCGTGGCGATGGCCCGCCGCGCATCCTGCGTGGTCGAGGTGTCGAAATCGATCGGGCGCGCCAGCAGGATCAGCCCGAGCGTGGCAAGCGCCAGCACCACCAGCGGCAGCCCGTAGGCGACCAGCGGCCCCGCGCCCGGGCTCGCCCCATAGGCGACCACCGGCAGGCTGAGGATAAAGCCGGCAAACAGCAGCCGCGCCTGGCCGATCATGTGGTGGGCAGTGAGCATGGTGAAGTCGTCCCGCAGATGCGCGGGAATGCCCGGCCCGCCAAGGCCGTTCAGGATGCTTCGCCAAAACACCCCTATGCCATAATATAGCATTTGCTAATTCGACGTTTACGGATGCGCCGGATCGTGTGGCTGCCAAGCTTGTCGATTGCGCGCAAAGGCTTGCTGACTTGGCTTGCGGCAGCGGCTAACAGGGCCTGGCATGCTGACCCGGCTCTCCATCCGCAATATCGTGCTGATCGAAGCGCTCGACCTCGCCTTCGGGCGCGGGCTGGGCGTGCTCACGGGCGAAACCGGGGCGGGCAAGTCGATCCTGCTCGATGCGCTGGGGCTGGTGCTGGGCAACCGCGCCGACAGCGGGCTGGTGCGCAGCGGCGAGGACAAGGCCAGCGTTTCGGGAACCTTCGACTTCAACACCCTGCCGCGCGGCCTTGCCCGATTGCTCGACGATGCGGATATCGAACTGGAGGACGGCGAACCGCTGATCGTGCGGCGCCAGCTCAAACCCGATGGCAAAAGCCGCGCCTTCGTCAACGACCAGCCGGTCAGCGTCGGCCTGCTGCGCGACATGGCGGGTTTCCTCGTCGAACTGCATGGCCAGCATGACGACCGCGGGCTGGTCAATCCGCGCGGGCACCGGGCGCTGCTCGACCGTTTCGCCGGGGCGGACACCGCGCGGGTCGCGGAGGCGTGGAGCAAATGGCGCAGCGCCGAGGAGGCGCTGGCCGAAGCGCGCGGCGCGGTGGAAACCGCCAAGGCCGACCAGGATTTGCTGCTCGCGCATCTCGCCGAACTGACCGCGCTCGAACCGCAGGCGGGCGAAGAGGCGCGGCTCGCCGCAACCCGCGCGGACATGCAGAAGGGCGAGAAGCTGTCGGGCGATCTCGAGGAATTGCGGCATTTGTGGGAAGGCTCGGACTCGCCGCTCGCATCGCTGCGCGTGGCAGCACGGCGGCTCGACCGGATCGCGCCCGAACATGCGCTGCTGGCCGAAGCGCTGGGCGCGCTCGACCGCGCGGTGATCGAAGCGGGCGAGGCGGAGGAAAAGCTGCAGGCCGCCGCCGAGGCGCTGGTCCACGACCCCGCCGCGCTCGATGCCGCCGAAACGCGGCTGTTCGAACTGCGCGCGCTGGCGCGCAAGCACCGCTGCGAAGTGGACGAGCTGCCCGAGACGATGCGCGCCATGCGCAGCCGGCTCGAAAGCATCGAGGGCGGCGAGGCCGAGCTCGATGCGCTCGAAGCGGCGGCGAAGGACGCGGGCGCGGGCTACCGCGCGGCGGCCGAAGCGCTGCACGCCAACCGCCTTGCCGCCGCGCTGCGGCTCGACGAGGCGGTGACGCGCGAACTGGCGCCGCTCAAGCTCGACGCCGCGCGTTTCCGCACTGCGGTGACCGCCTTGCCCGAGGACAAATGGGGCGCGAGCGGCATGGATGCGGTCGAATTCCTCATCGCCACCAATCCCGGCGCCGATTTCGCGCCGCTCACCAAGATTGCCAGCGGCGGCGAACTGTCGCGCTTCATCCTCGCGCTCAAGGTCGCGCTGGCCGAGCAGGGCGGGGCGGCGACGGTGATCTTCGACGAGATCGACCGCGGCGTCGGCGGCGCGGTCGCCAGCGCGATTGGCGAACGGCTCGCGCGGCTCTCCGCCGACGGGCAATTGCTCGCGGTAACGCACAGCCCGCAGGTCGCCGCGCGCGGACGCATGCATTACATGATCGCCAAGTCGAGCGACGGCACGGTGACCAAGACCAGCGTCGCGCTGCTCGACGAAGGCGGGCGGCAGGAAGAGATCGCGCGTATGCTCTCGGGAGCCGAAGTTACGCCTGAAGCCCGTGCACAAGCCGATCGGCTGCTGGAGGGGGTGTGATGCCCGCGCCAAAGGCCCCCTCTTCTTCAGAGGAGGGGGTTGGGGGTGGTGGCGTCTCGCCAGAGACGCTTCGCGCCCGAGCCGCCCGAATGCGCCGCGATATGCCCGAGCCCGAACGGCGCCTGTGGAATGAATTGCGCGGCAAGCGGCTTTCCGGCTTGAAATTCAGGCGACAGGTCGTGATCGGGCACCGGATCGTCGATTTCTTCTGTCCCGCGAAAGGGCTGGTGATCGAAGTGGAGGGCGATACACATGACCCGGTGGCCGATGCGGACCGCGATGGGGCGATGCTTCGGGACCATGGGTTTGCCACCGTGCGTTTCACCAATCACCAGATCATGCGCAATCTGGACGGGGTGCTGGAGAAGTTGACGAGCGTGCTTGAAGAAACAGCGGATCGCTGGCCGAAAGGTCGCGAACACCACCCCCAAACCCCCTCCTCTGAAGAAGAGGGGGCTTAAAATGGCAATCGACATTACCGAAGCCGAAGCCGCCAATGAATTGATGCGGCTGGCGAAACAGATCGCGCATCACGACCGGCTCTACCATGCCGAAGACGCGCCCGAGATTAGCGATCCGGAATATGACGCGCTGGTGCGGCGCAATGCCGCGCTGGAGGCGGAATTTCCGCATCTGGTGCGTGAGGATTCGCCCAGCCGCAAGGTCGGCCATACGGCCACCACCTCGCCGCTGAGCAAGGTGACGCACGAGGTTCGGATGATGAGCCTCGACAATGCCTTCAACGCCGAAGAGGTCGAGGAATGGGTCGCCCGCGTGCGGCGCTTCCTCTCGCTGTCCGAAGACGATCCGGTGGCGTTCACTGCCGAGGACAAGATCGACGGCCTGTCGTGCTCGCTGCGCTACGAGAAGGGCGCTCTGGTGCGCGCGGCGACGCGCGGGGACGGGCAGGTGGGCGAGGACGTGACGCCCAATGTCGCGCATATTCCCGACATTCCGCAGCAGCTTTGCGGCGATGCGCCCGAGGTGTTCGAGATCCGCGGCGAGGTCTATATGGGGCGCGCCGATTTCGAGGCGCTCAACGCGCGGCTGATGGATGATGCGCGCGCTGCGGCGGAGGAAAAGGGCGAGGAGCTCGACCCGGCCAAGGTCCGCCAGTTCGCCAATCCGCGCAATGCCGCCGCCGGATCGCTGCGACAGAAGGATGCCGAAGTCATCGCGCAGCGCCCGCTCAAGTTCTGGGCGCATGGCTGGGGTGCGGCTTCCGATGTGCCGGGCGGAACGCAGGAAGAGGTGGTCCGCGTGATCGAGCGCTGGGGCGTGCCCGTCTCGCCGCTGTTCGCGCGGTTCCACGATGCCGCAGCGATCCTCGCACATTACGAGACCATCGCCGCCGCGCGGCCCGACTTGCCCTATGAAATCGACGGCGTGGTCTATAAGGTCGACCGGCTCGACTACCAGCAGCGGCTCGGCTTTGTCGCCAAGGCACCGCGCTGGGCGCTGGCGCATAAATTTCCCGCAGAACAGGCCGAGACCACGCTCGAGAGCATCGATATCCAGGTCGGGCGGACGGGCAAGCTGACTCCGGTCGGGCGGCTCGCCCCGGTCCTCGTCGGCGGGGTCACCGTGACCAATGTCACGCTGCACAATCGCGACGAGATCGCACGGCTGGGCGTGCGGCCGGGCGACCGCGTGGTGGTCCAGCGCGCGGGCGACGTTATTCCACAGCTTGTGGATAACCTCACGCCCGAGGCGGACCGCGAACCCTATGTTTTCCCCGGCCATTGCCCCGAATGCGGCAGCGAGGCGGTGGCGGAAGAGGGCGAGGTCGACGTGCGTTGCACAGGCGGTCTCATATGTCCCGCACAACGCACGGAAAGGCTTAAGCATTTCGTCAGCCGCGGCGCGCTCGACATCGACGGGCTGGGCGAGAAGACGATCGACCAGTTCTTCGCGCTCGGCTGGCTCGAAAGCCCCGCCGACATCTTCCGCCTAAAGCAGCGGCGGGCGGACATTCTCGCGCTCGACGGGTGGAAGGAGCGCTCTGTGGATAATTTGTTGGAATCTGTGGAAGCGCGCCGTGGACCCGATGCCGCGCGGCTGCTGTTCGGGCTGGGGATCCGCCATGTCGGCGCGGTCACCGCGCGCGATTTAATGAAGGGGCTGGGCGATATCCGCCTGCTGCCCCGAAAGGCCGCCGAGTTCCGCACCTACTGCGTCGAACACCCGCGCGCCGAGGGCGAGAAGGAAAGCCCGTTCAACACGCGCATGGTCGAGGCGGTGAAACGCATTTTTGAAGTCCGCACCGACGGGATCGGCACTGCGGTGGGCCATGCACTGGCCGACTTCTTCCATGAAGAGCACAACCGCAGCGTGTGGAACGATTTGATCGGCGAGGCACCGGGCGAAGGGGTGGTCGAGCCCCAGCGCTACGAGGTCGAGACACGCGACAGCCCGGTCAGCGGCAAGACGGTGGTGTTTACTGGCAAGCTCGAGACGATGAGCCGCGACGAGGCCAAGGCGCAGGCCGAACGGCTGGGCGCCAAGGCCAGCGGATCGGTCAGCGCCAAGACCGATCTGCTGGTTGCGGGGCCGGGCGCGGGCAGCAAGCTGAAAAAGGCCGCCGAACTCGGGATCGAGGTGGTGGACGAGGCCGGCTGGGCCGAAATCGTCAAGGCGGCCGGCTGACATGCTCGAGCAGACCCATAAACAGGCGCTGCGCATTGCCGATCTGCTGCGTCAGCGCGGCGAGAAGGTCGCGGTAGCCGATGGCGCGACCGGCGGGCTGGTCGCGGCATCGCTGCTGACCGTGCCCGGCGCGCTCGACTTTTTCGTTGGAGGCGGAGTGGTCTATTCCTTCCGCGCCCGCGACGTGCTTTTCGATCTTCCGCGCGAGGCCTATGCCGGAATGCGTGGGGCAAGCGAGGATTATGCGCTGCTGCAGGCGCGCGCGATCCGCGACAATTTCGGCGCGCAATGGGGGCTGGCGGAAAGCGGTTCGGTCGGCGGGTCGAGCCACCCCAGCGGTGCGCCCGCGGGGCGCAGCTGCGCGGCGGTGGCGGGGCCCGGCGGGTTCGAATTCACCCGCCGGACCGAGACCGGCAGCGACGACCGGATCGCCAATATGGAAGCCTTTGCGCGCGCCGCGCTGGCGACGCTGGAAGACGCGCTGCGCGGCTAATCAGCCGCCCGGCATGATGTGGATTTCGCGCACATCCGCGCTGCGCGGCTGCGACAGCGCAAAGACCACCGCATTGGCGACATCGTCGGGCTGGATCTTGTCGGGCTTGGGCTCATCGAAGAACGGCGTGTCGACCATGCCGGGGGTGATCAGCGTGCAGCGGCCGCCCCATTCGCGCATTTCCTCGGCCAGATTGCCCGCGAAGCCCTGCACGAACCACTTGGTCGCGCCGTAAACCGAGCCCTTCATGTGGTCGCGCCCGGCCTTCGACCCGGTGACCACGAAATGCCCCCTGGTCTTGCGCAGATGCGGCAGCGTGGCATGCGCGGTGGTGAGCACGGCGAGTACGTTGAGATGGATCATGGCGTGCCACTCGTCGGGATCGCCCTGCTCGATACCGGGAGTGGAGGTGCCCTTGCCGGCATTGGCATAGACCGCGTCGAGCCCGCCGAAATGCTCCACTGCCTGCGCCACCGCCTCGTCCAGCTCGTCGCGCGTGGTCACATCGCAGGGCAGCGCGAGCGCCTGCTCGCCGATGTCCCCGGCAAGGTCTGCCAATGTATCTTTCGAGCGCGCGAGCAGCGCGACGTTCCAGCCCGCCTGTGCCGCAGCGCGGGCGGTGGCGGCGCCGATGCCGGTCGAGGCGCCGGTGATGAGCAGCGTCTTGGTCATGGGGTCTCCTGGTTCCGAATGCTCCTCCAACAGCGGTCCGGCCGGGCGGAGGTTCCGGTGCGTATTGTCGTTCCTGTCCTCGATTCCCGGCCCGCGGCGGGTTATGGCGTGCGCACAAGGGGTTGGCAGGGGGAAACGCCATGATGGGGTATTATCGTCGCTATTGCGAACGGCGCGCGGACGCGCGGGCCGTGGGCACGAATGGCAAACGCTGGATTCGCACGTGGATCAACGTCTTTCGCACCGAGACCGAAGCGCGGGTGCCGCAGGACGAGGCGCAGCTGGCCCAGCTGATCTGCGAGGGCGAGTTCAGCTGCGTGGGCAAGTCGCATTCCTATAACGGCGTGCAGGTGGTCCCCAGCGTCACCGCGATGATGATGCGCGAGGGGGGGCTGACGACGCTGGCCTATGACCCGGCGAGCGAGACCGTGCGCGTGGGGGCCTCGGTCTCGGTACGCGATCTCAAGGTATATCTACGCGACGAGCATCGCCGCGGGTTGCACAATGCGGGCAATTACATGGAGCAATCGGTGATCGGCGCGCTGGCGACCGGGACGCATGGCTTCGGCCCGCGCGCGGTGATGGCCGATGCGATCGTCGAGCTGACCTTCCTCGACGGCAGCGGGCAGCGCGTCACGCTCAAGCGCGGCGATCCGGAGTTTGGCTATGTCGCGCTGTCCTTCGGGACGATCGCGCCGATCTTGGAACTGGTGCTCGAGACCAAGCCGCTCGAATCCTATGTCTCGGTGAGCTCGATGAGCCGCCTGTCCAAGCTCGACGAGCTCAAGCAGGGCGCGCTCGCGGTGAACTGGGCGGTGATGCCCTATACCAACCCCGAAGACCCGGTGATCATGCTTCACGCGCTGGCCGAATGCGACCAGGCGGGGGCCATCGCCACGCACCCCAAGGCCAGCGGCGGCAGCGGCAAGTTCGCCGCCTGGTTCCTGCGGCGCTATTACAAGCTCGACCGGTTCCTCCCCAAGCTGCGCCGCCCGATGCAACGGATCATCGACTGGCTCGACCTGAAGCAGAGCGAGCGGGTGATCACCGATCCCGACGATCTCGATTACCTCTACGATCCGCAGCCGGGGCTGAAGGAAAACCGTGCGCCGAGCATTACGCGCGGGCTCTTCTCGACCACCTATACCGGTTATAATCTCGCGTTCTTCGTCCCGCTCGAGAAAGCGCCCGCGGTGGTCAAGTTCATCATCCGCGAGGCCGACGGGCTGCGCGATCTCGGCTTCTTCCTCAAGGGGATCATCTCGGTGCGCGAGATGCCGGGCGAGGCGGGGCCGCATTTCGCGGCCAATGCCGAGCGCCCGATGGCCGCGATCGACCTGTTCGCCGATCCGCGCGATTATGCCTGGCTCGAACGGCTCCAGCGGCTGGTGATGCATTACGAACCCGACACGCGCCCCCATTTCGGCAAGAGCGCGCTGGGCCCCGAGTTCTGCAAGACGCTGGACAATGCGCATCTGGCCGAGCTGATGCGGATCCACCGCCGCTATTATCCGCAAGGCCAGCTGATGTTCTCCGAACGGGTGCGCGCGATGCTCGATGTCGGGCGCCCGGTCGCAGGTGTGCCCGCGGCGGATGCGGGTCTCGCCTGAGGCGCTGCGCTAGGAGGCGGCGCTTTCGGACAGCCGCGCGTCGAGCGGATCGTTTGCCATGCGGGCCGCTGGCGCGCCTGCGACGATGCCGTAGCCGATGTTCGCCCACACGCGCTCGTGAAAGAAATAGAGCACCAGCTTGGTTGCCACTTCGA
>Ga0209634_1000177_pt1 | contig 50252 bp, 31 predicted proteins | sample LinPmetageLP40_FD_184043 | JGI IMG/M metagenome (GOLD analysis project Ga0209634, IMG submission 184043) | Marine viral communities from the Pacific Ocean - LP-40 (SPAdes) (version 2) | ecosystem: Environmental > Aquatic > Marine > Oceanic | place: Pacific Ocean | collected 2010-08-26
AAGTTAAGTAATATTATTCACCAAAGAACACTAAGAGGTGGAGCTAATTTTATGGTATGTTCTCCAACTGTAGCTACTATTATCGAATCTATTCCAGGATTTGCTAGTAACTCAGATGGTGATGCTGCTAAAATGAGCTATGCATTTGGTGTACAGAAAGCTGGATCAATGAATGGAAGATACCAAGTTTATAAAAACCCATATATGACTGATAATACAATTTTATTAGGATATAGAGGTGGACAATTCTTAGAAGCTGGTGCAGTATTTGCTCCATACATTCCATTAATCATGACTCCATTAGTATACGATCCAACAACCTTTACTCCAAGAAAAGGTTTATTAACTCGTTATGCTAAGAAAATGTTAAGACCAGAATTTTACGGAAGAATTTTCGTATCAAATCTACAGACACTTTAATAGTATCAATTAACATAATAATTAAAGAGCCCCGCATTAGCGGGGCTTTTTTTTTTCTTTGGATATCTAATAAATGTTTAGTATATTTATACTACGAACAACAATAAAAAGTTTTACAAAATGAAAGAGACACCCTCACAGTTACCTATTCAGAGTTATATAATGAATTTCCCACATACATTTTCAACAGATGATCCAAATAATGTTTGGATGAAGGAAATGTCCAATAAAGAGTTAGCAATAAATAGACCAAAAGCATATAAGCAATTTATGGACTTATATAATTTTATGGCTGGTCAATCATTAGTACATTTATTACCTGCAGAAGGCAATTTTCAGGATTTAATTTATGTAGCAAATTTAGGTTTACAATTACCACATATTAAAGATGAAAACCATATTTTATTATCTAATTATACTTCACCCCCAAGACAAGGAGAAGAGTATGTAGGTGAAAAATTCTTTAATCAAATGGGTTATAAAACTCATATATCTCCTTATAAATGGGAAGGTGAAGCAGATATAAAATATTTAAAAGATAATGTCTATATAGGGGGGTATGATATTCGTTCAAATATTAAAACATATCATTGGATGGAAGAAAATTTTAATATGAATATTATTAAAGTTAAAATGGTTGATGAGTATATGTACCATTTAGATTGTTCTATTTTTCCGTTAAATACGCGCTCAACTATGGTTTGTACGGAGCTATATGATAAAACTGAGTTAGCGCAAATTAGCAACTATACTAACATAATAGACATAGATGCCGAAGACTCAATGTATGGGATGGCTAATTCTGTTAGATTGGGCAATATGATTTTATGTGCTTCTAATATATCAGAAATGAAACGGGGAGATGAATTTTATGAAGGTGAAAAACATAAAATTGCTTCATTAGAAAAAATATGTTCTGATGAAGGAATGGAACCTGTAATATTTAATTTATCTGAGTACATGAAATCAGGAGCTATGTTAAGTTGTATGGTAATGCATTTAAATAGAGTAGATCATTTTAAATCACTTCTTTAATGGCTGAAACTTTAGAAGATTGGTTAAACGGAGAAGTAAATGAATTATCTAAATTATCAGTAGGAGAATTAAGCAATACATTTTTTTTTAGAGATCCATTAAGATCAACTCATATAGATTATAAACATTTTTATAGCCCAGCAGATGGTACTATTTTATATCAAAAAATAGTTCAACCTGGTGAACAAGTTTTAGAAATAAAAGGCATTGATTATACTATTCAAGATGTAATGGGTGATAGTAGTTACAATAAACCTTCTTTAGTTATTGGAATATTTATGTCATTTTATGATGTACATATAAATAGAATTCCTTATAATGGTGTACTTAGGTATAAGCGTTTGGAACCTATAGAATCAACAAATAAACCAATGTTAGCAGTAGAAAAGGATATCTTAAATAAGGTAATTAATCCTAATAACATGGCGTATTTAAAATACAATGAAAGAATGTCTAACAAAGTGTATGTTCCTTCTTTAGATTATACATACCACATAATACAAATAGCCGATGAAGATGTAAATGTAATAGCCCCCTTTAAACAACAAGGAGATCTTTGCACACAAAACGAAAGATTTAGTTTAATTAGATGGGGGTCACAAGTAGATTTAGTTCTGCCTTTAGATTCTAGATATAAATTTAAGACTATTCTAGATGATACAATGCATGTAAATGCCGGTCTTGATAAACTAATTAAAATAACTTATAATGACATCTAACCACCACGAAGACGAAATATTTAGAAAAAAAAGGGTAATAAAAAATCCAATTAAATTTAAACTGCAATTAAATGAAGAACAAAAAGAAGCAAAAGCTAAAATTTTAGATAATACTTTAACTATATTAGCTGGTAAAGCAGGATCAGGAAAAACTTTATTAGCTTGTAATGTAGCTTTAGATGGATTATTAAGAAGACATTATTCTAAAATTATTATTACTCGTCCCACAGTTTCAAAAGAAGAAATAGGTTTTTTACCTGGCGATTTAAGAGAAAAAATGGATCCTTGGATACAACCTATTTATCAAAATATGTATTCTCTTTATGATAAGGTAAAAGTTGAAAAATTAATTGAAGATGGAAAAATTGAAATAGTACCTTTAGCTTTTATGAGAGGTAGAACATTTTTAGATAGCTGTATTATTGTAGATGAAGCTCAGAATGTTACTCATGAACAGATGGAAATGATATCTACAAGAATAGGTTTAAGATCAAAAATGGTAGTATGTGGGGATGATCATCAAGTAGATTTAAGAAGTAAAGCAGATTCTGGTTTTAGATTCTTATATGCAGCTTCAAGAAAAATAAAAAAAATGGCAGGAGTTACTTTAATGAAAAATCATAGAGATCCTATAGTTGATAATTTAATTGAAATATATGAAGAAGCTGCTGAAAAGGGAATATTAACTACTTCTGGAAGTAGCGGAAAAAGTAGAAGAAAGTAACTACTAAATTTATTTACTTTATTTTTGTGATATTTATAACAAAAATACTATGGCATCAACTGTAACTCCAAATACTTTTCGTGTAAATATAAAAGAAGAGCATGTAGTTGGCGGACAAAGAACCGTACATACAAACTTTTATAGAATTCCTAATGTAACTAATTATGACAGAAGAATTGTAACAGTTCCTGCTTTCACTAATGTAGATTTAATTAATACTAATGGATTAATTCCAGGTCCTGCTTTATTTCCTTCACATAGTATAGCTTATGGTAGGATAACAAATATGGATGATACAAATCGTTTAGCAGTAAGTTTTACTTCTTCAAATGGTGAATCTGAAACTGGGAATGTTGGTTCAGATTTAAGTGGGTCTTATACAAGTGGAGGAATAGGAGGCACAGCAGGAATTTATTCTAATGTTCCAACTACTACTAATGGTAGTGGAAGTGGAATGCAATTAAGAGTAGTAACAGATGAAACTATAAACTTATCTCCATCACTTACATTAACTCCTTTAGCAACTACAGATGCAGCTATAGGAACTTATAATATAGGTTTAAATGGAGGTACAGGAACAGGAGCAAGTGGTTCTGTTGTAGTAGTAGCTGGAACTGGAAATGATGCTTCAATACCAACTTATACCTCTATAACATTTACAACATCTGGATCAGGTTATACAATAGGAGATCAATTAGTAATACCAACAGGTGCTTTATCTAATGGTAATTTAATAAAATCTAGTACAATAGCTAATATAACAGTTCCTACAGTATCAGTAAATCAAGTAGTAAATAATGTTCCTCTTACAACATCTACAGGACAAGGAGCAACAGCTACAGTTACATCATCAGGTTTAGTAATTACAACAGTAGTTATTAATGCTGTTGGTTTAGGGTATGCTGTTAATCAGGATATTACAATAGAAGAATCTATATTAGAAAATTTAGGATTTGGAGCTGTTAGTGGAGATTATTTAGGTAACTTATCAGCAGCAAATATGGCTACTTCAGTAGCAAACACATTACCAGCTTTACAAGCAGCAAATATCACAGTTAAACCTACAAATGTAACAATTCAAACAGGAGGAAGTCTTTATAATGTAGGAAATACAATATCAGTAGCAAAAGCAAATATTGGTACACCTGCAGATGATTTAGTTTATACTCTTAAAAATGACGATTTTTCTTTAACAGGAACAAAAAGTTATTGGACAATGGAATGTTTACCAACTTCATCAATAGTATTTTCTAGTCCTAATTGTTCAGGAAGCCAATTTAATGGTGATTTTGAACAAGATATAGAATTTATTTCGGTATACGCAATATCCGGAAGTATAGATGTAGAATATGTGCTTGTAAATGCACCAGTAGCAACTAATTAAAAAATAAATTATGGCAAACATACCAATTTGGCCCGGTTCTAGTTCATTTCACCCAGGAGATACACCTTTTGGATTTTATGATAATGATATAGAATTTGAAAAAGATGCTAATAAAGTAGCAAATTTTTGTGCGTTAAGATTAGGATACCCTCTTGTTGAAATTGAATTACAAGAAAAAAACTTTTTTGCTGCATTTGAGGAAGCAGTAACAATATATGGAAATGAATTATATGCTTATAAAATAAGAGAAAATTATTTAACATTAGAAGGAGTTGATAATAAAATTAACATTAATGAAACTATAGTTACACCAAATTTAGGACGTATAATAGATTATTCTGAACAATATGGATCAGAAGCTGGAACAGGTGGAAATGTGCCTTGGCATAAAATGGCAGTTCCATTAACAGCAAGTGTTCAAGATTATGATTTAGATGTACTTGCTGCTCAAAATGGTTTTAATAAAGAAAATGATATTGAGATAATGAGAGTATTTTTTGAAGCTCCCCCAGCATCACAATATTGGGCAAATGCCTATGATGGTTTTGGGTTTGGTTTAGGTGGATCTGTAGCAGCAGGACTTAATGGTGTAGGTGGATTAGGTGGATTAGGATATGGAGGGGGATATTTAATGATGCCTTTAAATTATGATATGCAGATTATTCAACAAATTGAATTAAATGATACTGTTAGAATATCTAATTATTCATTTGAAATGCATGATAATGTATTAAGGGTGTTTCCAAGACCCCAAGTAATGAATTATCAAGCTCCTGAATCAGGATCAGAATTAGGATGTGGTAATATGTGGGTAGAATTTTTATCAAAATCCCAAAGATCATCTGCTTCATTACAATTAGATGAGTTTGATGAAAAAATTAAAACAGTAGCAGAAGTTCCTTATAAAAATCCACATTATGAAAGAATAAATTCTATAGGTAGAAGTTGGATATTTGAAATGACTTTAGCTATATGTAAAGAAATGTTAGGATATGTAAGGGGTAAATATGAAACAGTTCCTATTCCTAATGCTGAAATAACATTAAACCAAGCTGATTTATTACAAGCAGCTAGAGATGAAAAAGCAGCATTATTAGAACAATTAAGAGCATATTTTGATGAAACATCAAGAGAAAAATTATTAGAAAGAAGATCTATGGAATCTAATTTTGTGATGGAAGAATTAGATAGAGTTCCAAGAGTAATTTATATAGGATAATATGGCGTTATTTGGCACACAAAGAGATGTAAGTCTATTCAGACATATGAGTAGAGAACTGATGGGAGACATCATAACGGAGCAGTGTGCTTTTTACAAATATAAATTAGAAGAAACTAAAATAAATTTATATGGAGAAGCAGCTCATGAAAAATATTATATGGGTCCTGTTTTATTAAATACTTTAGTAGAAAGAACAGATAATATATATCCTGAAACAGACTTAGGTACAGATTATAATAAAGAAATACAATTTAGTTTTTTAAGAGATGATTTACTAGGTAAAAATGAAGATTTTAATGGTGAAGGAATGTCATATACAGATACTACAGCTCAATATGGAGCTGATTTAGTTCCACAAGTAGGAGATGTTATTATGTATAATGAAGGATATTATGAAGTACATGAAACTATTGCAAATCAATATTTTGTAGGTAAAAACCCAGATTATCCAAATGATCCTAACCCAATTAATGCTCCATTAAATGGAGACTTAAGTAATTATGGTTCTAATATTTCTATTATTTGTAAATCACATTACGTACAAGCAGATAAGTTAGGTTTAACTCAAGCAAGATATATATAATGGCAAAACACGGAAAAATACCAGTACCTAAAACACAAAAAGAAATACTTTTAAATACTCCGGGACAACAACCTTATGTATCTCCTGAAACAGGTGAAACTACAGGTAATCCTAATAGAGCATTTCCCGATAAAACAAATAGAGGTAATCATGTTTCTTTTAGAGACGATACTACCAAACCATTTTCATTAGGGTTAAAAGAAAATGATGAAGCTTTATTTTATTATTTAGAAAACATTATAAAACCTACTGTTGTTCAAAATGGTGTAGTTACTAAAGTCCCAGTTTATTATGGTTCACCTGAACGATGGGCACAAGTACAAAAGCAAGGTTATTATAGAGATTTAAAAGGAAAAATTATGCTTCCTGTAATAACTTTTAAACGTAATGGTGTTGAAAAAGTTAGAAATATTGCAAATAAATTGGATGCTAACTATCCAATGAATGTTCAATTGTTTCAAAAACAGTACAGCCAAAAAAATGAATATGATAATTTTAATATTCTTAATAATAGAATACCAAAAAAAGAATCATATGCCGTAGTAGTTCCTGATTATGTAACTTTAACATATGACTTTATTATATCTACTTATTATGTAGAACAGATGAATAAAATTGTAGAAGCTATGAATTATGCTTCTGATTCATATTGGGGTAATCCTGAAAGGTTTAAATTTAGAGCACGTATAGATAATTATACAACTTCTGTTGAACTTGAAACAGCAGGAAATAGAATTGTTAAAACAGAATTTTCTTTAAAATTACATGGATATTTAATTCCAGATACAATTCAAAAAGAATTAGCTTCAGTTAAAAAATTAAGCAATGCTACGCAAATTATATTTGATTTAGAAACAGTTAAAACTATACCACATAATGATAACTTTACTAACCCTAGATTATCAATACAATCAAATAATAATCCTGCAAGTTTTAACGATAAGGTATAATAAATAATTATTTTACAATATTTATAACTAAAATAGAAATATGTCGATAATTTTAAGACAAAATAAAGGATCTGAATTAACATTTGCTGAAGTAGATGATAATTTTCAGTCTCTATTTTACTCAGGTTCCTTAATAGGAACTGATTTAGTTTTTTATTACCCTAGTAGCAGTTTATCACAATCATTTGATTTATCCTCAATCCCAGGATTTGGTGGAGTAACAGTTCAAGATGGTGGAACTACTATAGTTAATTCAGCAACTGGGTTAAACTTTACAGGAACAGGAGTTACAGTAACTGCTAATGGGCAAACAGCTACAGTTGATATATCTGGTGGTGGTGGTGGTGGAGGTGATACTTATACTTTATCAGCAGGAGCCAAATCAGGAACAAGTGTTCCTTTAAATTTAGATGCAGCTGCAGGATCAGATTCTGTAGTTAGCTTAACAGAAGGAACAGGCATTACTCTTACTCAAAATTCAGCAAATGAAATAACTATTGATTCTAGTGGTACAGGTGGAATTTTTGCTCAAACAGGATCTTTTTATGCTACTACTAATAACTTACAAATAACATCAAGTGGAGCATATCAATCATCAACTTACCCGGGTGGTGTAACAGCAAATCCAAATAATGATGGTAGCGGGGGTAATATAGCTAAATATTCATCAATGTTTTCTCAATCTATTTGGCATTATACAGATAATGTAGGTTATCCAACTTCTAAAGCATGGAAAACTGATTTAGCAGGATCTGTTTTTAATAGATATGATCAAAATACTGATACAGCAGAAATTATAAGATTTATAGCAACTCAATTAAGTGCTTCATCTCCAGATACTGTTCCTAATACAAGGATTTATGCAGGTATATCTGAAGATATACGAAATAGTACAACAGAAGTAGCACCAGTAGGAACTGTACCTTCAACTATTGGTAATAGTGTTGTAACTTATTTAAATGGTCAGGGATTTGCAGGATCAGGTCAAGCTTTATTTGAAGGAGTAGCAACTAGAAAAGAATCTAATGCTTCGTATTTTATTCAATATGATTCAGTAGCAAGTGGAACAACAGTAGTTACGTCATCTGCTGATGCTGAATTATTTAACTTAGGAGCTATTGGAGTTGTATTTAATGTATCAGGAACAGAAAGAAGAACTTATTCTGATAATTTTGCACAAACCCAAACAGCTGCTACGGCTTCAACAGCAATTTATACTCAAACAGGGCCTGGAACATCTGCTGATGGTTTAACTATAGGAGATATTGATGGAGGATCACAACCAGATACTTTTCAAGATGGAAAATTTGTAGATGTATTAGATACAGCATTATATAATGGGGGAATTTCTTTAACAGCTCAAGAATCTACAGGACTATATACTATAGCAGCATCTATTGGTATACAATCAGGTTCATCTGTTTTTACAGATGCTAATGCTTCTTCTGCTTATACAAAAACAGAATCTTTATTTTTTCTACCTAGTGCAGTAACAGGTATACCAAATAATACATTAGCTCAAGGTTTCTTTGGATATGCAATTTCAACAGCTGCAGGAGCTTGTGTTACACGTTCATTATCATCTGCTCCATATTTACAAGAAGCAAAATGGTCAAATTCAGGATCTGTAACAGGATTATTTGATCCTTTATTTACAGAAACACAATATATTTCAAGACTAGATGAAGATAATTCATTTGTAACATTAACAGCTGGTGCTGTTGGTGTTGATTTTAGAGCCTCATGTGTAGGGGGAACTGTAGATGGTTCTAATACAATTTTTGATTCAACGGGGACTAGTGCAAGAGCAATAGGAACAGTTCCTCAGTTTAATGATATTTCAAAGTTAGCAGGTTTATTATCATTTGATTGTACTACTTCTAATACAGCAACTAATATTACAGAAACTTCTATTAGCCCTACAACATATGGTACTACTTTAAAAGGTAGACTTAGAACAACTAATGAAATTACAGTAACAACAATAAATGTTCCATTTCATACAGCAGGAGATTTTGGTAAAGCTTCTCAAATGGCTTATTATGGTGCGGGTCAAACATTTGATGCTGGATCAGAAACAGGAACTTCAGAAAATTTTTCAGGAGAAAGCTTTAGAGTACAAATTACAAACAATGCATTAATAGGAACTTATACAGGAGCAGATTCATGGCCAACAGCATTTAGTTTAGCTGCTTTAGGGGGAAAAGATTTACAAGTAAAACCGGGTTATTTAGTATTCCCAGGAGGATCAAGAGGATATTTTATTTCAGATCCAGATTCAGGTCAAGATTATAAATACTATTTAAGAGCATTTAAAAGAAGTTCATCAAGTGCTGCTACAAGTATGGTAGTAAATGTAGGAAAAAGTAATTTAGTAAATTGGAATACAACTACTAATGGGATATCAGTAGCTATTATATTTGAAAGTGGTGGTAGTGGAAATCAATCTCCACCTAGAATTTATGATATAGCTAATTTACTCCAAAACGTTGTAGAAACTGGAATTGCAAATGATGATTTTAAAAATCCATTTAGTACTAATATAGATCTTTATGGAAATACGGGTGGTGGTTTAAGTGGAACTAATTATACTGTACCTTTGAGAGGAGCTGACGCAATGCAGTTGGATGCTACTAACCAAGGTTATATAGTTATGATACGATATAAAAATGATACAGACCCCGTTGAGGATATTAATATAACAATAAGTTAATAATGGCATTAGATAAAACAAAAAAGTCGAATAGACTACTAGAAAGTAGAAGGTATACTCATGAAACTTTAGAAAATAATCAAGAAGCATTTACAAGTGTCCTTGATATAAATTCTACAGAGGTATACTCACAGACTAATTTGATTTATGCCACTGCATTACCTTATAGTGCATCAGGTCAAACTTTAGATGTTTATTATTCTGGTAGTAGTGCAACATATCCAACAGGAAACCCAAGCGGCGATCCTATTGCTTTATATTATAATAGACAACGACTTACACCATCTAACGTAGTTAATGGTAGTAAAACTGAAGTATGGTTTTTTGTTTCTTCATCTACAGATCCAAATACACCAGGAACAGCAATTGATCCTCAACTACTAAATGCTAATCAACAAGGTAAATTTATATCACCAAAATATTCAGATGTTTCTTTAGCAAATGCTTTTGCAGATGATGCTACTCCTGGATATAATGTAACAGTTGAAGTTTCAACAAATAGTGGTGTTGATTGGACAAGACAAAATGCAGCAAATTATCAATTTGATTATAGAATGGGTGTTATACAGTTTACTACACAAGCAGTAGCACCATCATCAACAGATTATTTAGCAGTAAGTATTTATCAATATATAGGAAAAACAGTAGCTGATAGTGGTGGAAGTGGATCATCAGGTTCATCAGGTACTTCAGGTTCATCAGGATCTAGTGGTACATCAGGTAGCTCAGGCTCATCAGGTACAAGTGGTTCATCAGGATCATCAGGTACTTCAGGTAGCTCAGGTTCATCAGGTACAAGTGGTTCAAGTGGTTCAAGCGGTACATCAGGATCGAGTGGTTCAAGTGGTACTTCAGGTTCATCAGGTTCATCAGGAACATCAGGATCATCAGGGTCTAGTGGCACATCAGGATCTTCAGGATCTAGTGGTACATCAGGTTCTTCAGGTTCATCAGGTATTTCAGGTTCATCAGGTTCATCAGGAACAAGTGGCTCAAGTGGCTCAAGTGGTTCAAGCGGTTCATCAGGTATTTCAGGTAGCTCAGGATCATCAGGTACTTCAGGTAGCTCAGGATCAAGTGGTACTTCAGGTTCATCAGGTTCATCAGGAATAAGTGGTTCATCAGGATCTAGTGGTACATCAGGTTCATCAGGATCTAGTGGTACAAGTGGTTCAAGTGGTTCATCAGGAACATCAGGTTCAAGTGGTTCATCAGGAACAAGTGGTTCATCAGGATCATCAGGTACTTCAGGATCAAGTGGATCTAGTGGCACATCAGGTTCTTCAGGTTCATCAGGTATTTCAGGTTCATCAGGTTCATCAGGAACAAGTGGTACAAGTGGTTCAAGCGGTTCATCAGGTACTTCAGGTAGCTCAGGTTCATCAGGTACTTCAGGTAGTTCAGGATCTAGTGGTACTTCAGGTTCATCAGGTTCATCAGGAACAAGTGGTTCATCAGGATCTAGTGGTACAAGTGGTTCAAGTGGTTCATCAGGAACAAGTGGTTCAAGTGGTTCAAGTGGTACTTCAGGTTCATCAGGTTCATCAGGAACAAGTGGGTCGTCAGGATCAAGTGGTATAAGTGGTTCAAGTGGTTCATCAGGAATAAGCGGTTCAAGTGGTTCAAGTGGTACAAATGGTTCATCAGGATCATCAGGTACAAGTGGTTCATCAGGATCATCAGGTACATCAGGTAGCTCAGGATCAAGTGGTATTTCAGGTTCAAGTGGATCATCAGGAACTTCAGGTTCATCAGGTTCATCAGGTACAAGCGGTTCATCAGGTTCAAGTGGTACAAGTGGTTCATCAGGATCTAGTGGTACATCAGGATCAAGTGGTTCATCAGGTACATCAGGTTCAAGTGGTTCAAGTGGTACATCAGGTTCTTCAGGATCAAGTGGTACATCAGGATCAAGTGGTTCATCAGGTACTTCAGGAAGTTCAGGTTCATCAGGTACAAATGGTTCTAATGGGTTATTTGGTGGTATTCCATATAGTTTTAGTACTACAGTAGGTGGTAATACTGCAATAGGAACAATAAGACTTAATAATGCAGATGCAGAATTAACAACTCAAGTTATTATTAATAATGAAGATGCAGAAACTGGTGAGCAAGAATCATATTTAGCAACTTTTGATGATGCTGGATTTACTAATAATAGAGGTTATTTAGTAATACAAGAAGCAGATGGTGGTGGAGCAAGTTCTCAAGATTTTGCAACATTTATAATAAAATCTATTGCTAGTACAGCAAATAGTCAACATACATTTGATGTTACTTATGTAGCAGCAACAAATTCAGGAACAGGTAATCCACCGTTTACGGATGCCGATAAAATAGTAATTGCTTTTTCAGCAACAGGTGTAGCAGGTTCATCAGGATCAAGTGGTACTTCAGGGTCTTCAGGATCAAGTGGTACAAGTGGTTCAAGTGGTTCTTCAGGTACATCAGGTTCATCAGGTTCATCAGGTACATCAGGTAGCTCAGGTTCATCAGGTACATCAGGTAGCTCAGGTTCATCAGGTACTTCAGGTTCAAGTGGTTCAAGTGGTACTTCAGGTTCTTCAGGTTCATCAGGTACATCAGGTAGCTCAGGTTCATCAGGTACAAGTGGTTCAAGTGGTTCATCAGGTACAAGTGGTTCATCAGGTTCAAGTGGTACATCAGGTTCTTCAGGTTCATCAGGAACATCAGGTTCAAGTGGATCATCAGGAACTTCAGGTTCATCAGGTTCAAGTGGTACAAGTGGTTCATCAGGATCATCAGGTACATCAGGTAGCTCAGGTTCATCAGGTACAAGTGGTTCAAGTGGTTCAAGTGGTACATCAGGTTCTTCAGGTTCATCAGGTACTTCAGGATCAAGTGGTTCATCAGGTACTTCAGGCAGCTCAGGTTCATCAGGTACAAATGGTTTAGCGGGTAATTGCGGTAGAAACACGTATACAACATCGGGTTCACCATCAGCAGGGCAAGTATCGTTTAGAGATAGTTCTGCTGATCCTACGACAGATGCTGATGAAGTAACTAGATTAACATTTAATAGTACATCTTCTACATTCTTATTACTTAAAAACTTAGTTATTGGGGATCCAATAACAATAACAGATGACGATGGAGTAGTTGCAAACTATTCATGGCAAGGTAATCCTTCATCAACTCAGATAGCAGTAACTTATGTAGCGGCAGGATCCGGTACTTGGACTGCAGTTAATCAAGGTGATCCATTTACAATATGCGCTTTTGTTTCATCAGGATCTTCAGGTTCATCAGGTACAAGTGGTTCAAGTGGTTCATCAGGTACAAGTGGTTCAAGTGGTTCAAGTGGAACAAGCGGTTCATCAGGATCTAGTGGTACATCAGGTAGCTCAGGTTCAAGTGGTACAAGTGGTTCTTCAGGATCATCAGGTACTTCAGGATCTTCAGGTTCATCAGGTACAAGCGGTTCATCAGGATCTAGTGGTACATCAGGTAGCTCAGGTTCAAGTGGTACAAGTGGTTCTTCAGGATCATCAGGTACTTCAGGATCTTCAGGTTCATCAGGCACAAGTGGTTCATCAGGATCTAGTGGTACATCAGGTAGCTCAGGTTCAAGTGGTACAAGTGGTTCTTCAGGATCATCAGGTACTTCAGGATCTTCAGGTTCATCAGGTACAAGCGGTTCATCAGGATCTAGTGGAACAAGTGGTTCATCAGGATCTAGTGGTACTTCAGGGTCATCAGGTTCATCAGGAACATCAGGTTCAAGTGGTTCATCAGGTACTTCAGGATCAAGTGGATCTTCAGGTACAAATGGTGATAGAGGAGGAGTTGAATACGAATATTTTTCATCACCTTTAGTAGACCCAGGAGAACTTAATTATTCAACAGGAACATCACAAATTGTACTTAATAAAACTGATGTTAATGGTAATGATCAAAGTAATTGGATAAACAGTTGGAATGATCAAGGAAATTCAACTACAGGAATAGGTAGATTAACAGTACAAGAAGCAGGAAGTGGTAATGAAATATTAGCAGTAACACTAGCAGCACAAGTAACATTATCAGGAAATGTTTATACATTTTCAACGGTATCAGGAACTTTAATAAATACAGGATTTTCGGCAAGTGATAGATTAGTTGTAAGTTTTGCGGCTTATGGTGATTCAGGTTCAAGCGGATCATCAGGAACAAGTGGTTCATCAGGATCATCAGGTACTTCAGGTTCTTCAGGATCGTCAGGAACAAGTGGTTCATCAGGATCAAGTGGTACATCAGGTAGCTCAGGTTCATCAGGTACAAGTGGCTCAAGTGGCTCAAGTGGTACAAGTGGTTCATCAGGATCAAGTGGTACTTCAGGTTCAAGTGGATCATCAGGAACTTCAGGTTCTTCAGGTTCATCAGGTACAAGCGGTTCATCAGGATCAAGTGGAACAAGTGGTTCATCAGGATCTAGTGGTACATCAGGATCAAGTGGTTCATCAGGTACTTCAGGTTCAAGTGGTTCAAGTGGTACTTCAGGATCAAGTGGATCTTCAGGTACATCAGGATCATCAGGATCTAGTGGTACATCAGGATCAAGTGGTTCTTCAGGTACTAGTGGTTCTTCAGGATCTAGTGGTACATCAGGATCAAGTGGATCATCAGGTACTTCAGGTTCTTCAGGTTCATCAGGTACAACAGGATTAACAGGAAATTGTATTAGTAATACTTTTACAACATCTGGTTCGCCATCAGCAGGTCAAGTATCATTTAGAAATAATTCTTCAGACCCAACAACAGATGGAGATGAAGTAACTAGATTAACATTTAACAGTTCTACAGCACCTGGATTTCTATTACTTAAAAACTTAGTTGTTGGAGACCCTATAACGATAACAGATGCTGATGGAATTGTCAACAATTATTCATGGGGTGGTAATCCTTCATCAACTCAAATAGCAGTAACTTATGTATCAGCTGGGTCTGGTACTTGGACTTCAATTAACCAAGGCGATCCATTTGTAATATGCGCTTTTGTTTCATCAGGTTCTTCAGGTTCATCAGGAACTTCAGGTTCAAGTGGTTCATCAGGTACATCAGGATCTTCAGGTTCATCAGGTACAAGTGGTTCTTCGGGATCTTCAGGTACAAGTGGTTCAAGTGGTTCAAGTGGAACAAGCGGTTCATCAGGATCATCAGGTACATCAGGTTCAAGTGGATCTTCAGGTACTTCAGGTTCAAGTGGATCATCAGGAACTTCAGGTTCATCAGGTTCATCAGGTACAAGTGGTACAAGTGGCTCAAGTGGTTCAAGTGGTACAAGTGGTTCATCAGGATCAAGTGGTACTTCAGGTTCAAGTGGATCATCAGGAACTTCAGGTTCTTCAGGTTCATCAGGAACATCAGGTAGCTCAGGTTCATCAGGAACAAGTGGTTCAAGTGGTTCATCAGGTACTTCAGGATCTTCAGGTTCATCAGGTACAAGCGGTTCATCAGGATCAAGTGGAACAAGTGGTTCATCAGGATCTAGTGGTACATCAGGATCAAGTGGTTCATCAGGTACATCAGGTAGCTCAGGTTCATCAGGTACAAGTGGTTCAAGTGGTTCAAGTGGTACTTCAGGTTCAAGTGGATCATCAGGTACATCAGGTTCAAGTGGTTCATCAGGTACAACAGGATTAACAGGAAACTGTAATAGAAACACGTATACAACATCGGGTTCACCTTCAACAGCTACACAAGTATCATTTAGAAATAGTTCTGCTGATCCTACGACAGACGCTGATGAAGTAACTAGATTAACATTTAACAGTTCCACATCACCTGGGTTTTTATTACTTAAAAATCTAGTTGTTGGAGATCCAATAACAATAACAGATGACGACGGGATTGTTGCAAATTATTCATGGGGTGGTAACCCTTCATCAAATCAAATAGCAGTAACTTATGTATCAGCTGGATCAGGTACTTGGACTTCAGTTAACCAGGGTGATCCATTTATAATATGTGCTTTTGTTTCATCAGGTTCTTCAGGTTCATCAGGAACTTCAGGTTCAAGTGGATCTTCAGGTACTTCAGGTTCAAGTGGTTCATCAGGAACATCAGGTTCTTCAGGTTCATCAGGAACTTCAGGATCTTCAGGTTCATCAGGTACAAGTGGTTCAAGTGGTTCATCAGGTACAAGCGGTTCATCAGGATCAAGTGGAACAAGTGGTTCATCAGGATCTAGTGGCACATCAGGATCAAGTGGTTCATCAGGAACATCAGGTTCTTCAGGTTCATCAGGTACAAATGGCTCAAGTGGTTCAAGTGGTACAAGTGGTACAAGTGGTTCATCAGGATCAAGTGGTACATCAGGTTCATCAGGATCAAGTGGTACAAGTGGTTCAAGTGGTTCATCAGGAACAAGTGGTTCAAGTGGTTCAAGTGGTACAAGTGGTTCATCAGGATCAAGTGGTACATCAGGTTCATCAGGATCAAGTGGTACATCAGGATCAAGTGGTTCAAGTGGTACATCAGGATCATCAGGATCTAGTGGTACATCAGGATCAAGTGGTTCATCAGGTACAAGTGGTTCAAGTGGTTCAAGTGGTACTTCAGGATCAAGTGGGTCATCAGGTACTTCAGGTTCAAGTGGTTCATCAGGTACATCGGGATTAACTGGAAATTGTGATAGAAACACGTATACAACATCAGGTTCACCATCAGCAGGGCAAGTATCATTTAGAGATAGTTCTGCTGATCCTACACAAACCGCTGCTAATGTTACTAGATTAACATTTAATAGTTCTACAGCATCTGGGTTTTTATTACTTAAAAATTTAGTTGTTGGAGATCCTGTAACAATAACAGATGATGATGGAGTAGTTGCAAACTATTCATGGGGCGGTAATCCTGCATCAAACCAAATAGCAGTAACTTACGTATCAGCTGGATCGGGTGTTTGGACTGCTACTAGTCAAGGTGATCCATTTGTAATATGTGGTTTTATTTCATCAGGTTCTTCAGGTTCATCAGGAACTTCAGGTTCTTCAGGATCAAGTGGTACTTCAGGTTCAAGTGGTTCATCAGGAACATCAGGTTCTTCAGGTTCATCAGGAACTTCAGGATCTTCAGGTTCATCAGGTACAAGTGGTTCAAGTGGTTCATCAGGTACAAGCGGTTCATCAGGATCATCAGGTACATCAGGTTCTTCAGGATCAAGTGGTACTTCAGGTTCAAGTGGATCATCAGGAACATCAGGTTCTTCAGGTTCATCAGGTACAAATGGCTCAAGTGGTTCAAGTGGTACAAGTGGTTCATCAGGATCAAGTGGTACATCAGGATCTTCAGGATCAAGTGGTACAAGTGGTTCAAGTGGTTCATCAGGAACAAGTGGTTCAAGTGGTTCATCAGGAACAAGTGGTTCAAGTGGTTCATCAGGTACAAGTGGTTCATCAGGATCTAGTGGTACATCAGGATCAAGTGGTTCATCAGGTACTTCAGGTTCAAGTGGTTCATCAGGTACATCAGGATCTTCAGGATCAAGTGGTACTTCAGGTTCTTCAGGATCATCAGGTACATCAGGTTCAAGTGGATCTTCAGGTACATCGGGTGATAGAGGAGGAGTAAAATATCAATTTGTCACAACAGTTAATTCAGATGGAGAATTTAATTATAATGGTTCAAATACTGTTCAATTTAATAGAGATGATGTAAATGGTGTTGACCAAGGAACATGGTTAAATTCATGGAATGATACAGGTGATAGTACAAATGGATTTGGTGTACTTACAGTTCAAAGTGCTGATAGTGGAAATAATGTATTAGTTGCTATAGTAACAGCTGTAAATAATTCAATAGGATTATATTTTCAAGCTACTGTTACAGAATTAACATATGATGCTTTCCAATTAAATGAACAAGTTGTTGTATCATTTGCCCAATTTGGTAATTCAGGTAGCTCAGGTTCATCAGGTACATCAGGATCTTCAGGTTCATCAGGTACTTCAGGATCAAGTGGATCTTCAGGTACAAGTGGTTCATCAGGATCTAGTGGTACTTCAGGTAGTTCAGGATCAAGTGGTACTTCAGGATCTTCAGGTTCATCAGGTACTTCAGGATCAAGTGGATCTTCAGGTACAAGTGGTTCATCAGGATCTAGTGGTACATCAGGTTCATCAGGATCATCAGGTACTTCAGGTAGTTCAGGTTCATCAGGTACAAGTGGTTCAAGTGGTTCAAGTGGTACAAGTGGTTCTTCAGGATCATCAGGTACATCAGGAACAAGTGGTTCATCAGGATCATCAGGTACTTCAGGTAGTTCAGGTTCATCAGGAACATCAGGTTCAAGTGGTTCAAGTGGTACAAGTGGTTCTTCAGGATCAAGTGGTACTTCAGGATCAAGTGGTTCTAGTGGTACTTCAGGTTCATCAGGATCAAGTGGAACAAGTGGTTCATCAGGATCAAGTGGAACAAGCGGTTCATCAGGATCAAGTGGAACAAGCGGTTCATCAGGATCAAGTGGAACAAGTGGTTCATCAGGATCTAGTGGTACATCAGGATCAAGTGGTTCATCAGGTACTTCAGGTTCAAGTGGTTCAAGTGGTACAAGTGGTTCTTCAGGATCATCAGGTACATCAGGGTCAAGTGGTTCTAGTGGTACAAGGGGTGAATATGGTGGTGTTCCTTACACATTTAGTAATACAACTTCTTCTACAGGAATATCACAAGGGCAAATAAGATTTAATAATGGTACATTAGGAAGTGTTAATACAATCTTTATAAATAATGAAGATAGAAATGGGGTTAATGTAAGTGCATGGTTAAATACTTATTCAACAGCTGGTATATTCTATGTTAAATCAGCAAATGGTGCAGATGCATCAGTTGGATTATTTACAGTAACATCTAGAAGTGTTGGTGCTTCATTTACCACAATAGCAGTATCAAGTCCTTCAGGACAAACATTTGCAAATGGAGAAGAAATAAGTGTAATATTTGCACCAAAAGGTAATAATGGTGAATCAGGTTCATCAGGTTCTTCAGGTACTTCAGGTAGTTCAGGTTCATCAGGTACAAGTGGTTCAAGTGGTTCAAGTGGTACTTCAGGTTCAAGTGGATCATCAGGTACTTCAGGTAGCTCAGGATCTAGTGGTACATCAGGATCTTCAGGATCAAGTGGTACTTCAGGATCAAGTGGTTCAAGTGGTACTTCAGGTTCTTCAGGATCAAGTGGATCTTCAGGTTCATCAGGTACTTCAGGATCTTCAGGTTCATCAGGTACTTCAGGATCAAGTGGATCTTCAGGTACAAGTGGTTCATCAGGATCAAGTGGAACAAGCGGTTCATCAGGATCAAGTGGAACAAGCGGTTCATCAGGATCAAGTGGAACAAGTGGTTCATCAGGATCTAGTGGTACATCAGGTTCATCAGGATCTAGTGGTACATCAGGTTCATCAGGATCTAGTGGTACATCAGGTTCAAGTGGATCTTCAGGTTCATCAGGTTCTTCAGGTACTTCAGGATCTTCAGGTTCATCAGGTACAAGTGGTTCAAGTGGTTCAAGTGGTACAAGTGGTTCATCAGGATCATCAGGTACATCAGGTAGCTCAGGTTCATCAGGTACAAGTGGCTCAAGTGGCTCAAGTGGTACAAGTGGTTCATCAGGATCATCAGGTACATCAGGTTCATCAGGATCTAGTGGTACATCAGGATCTTCAGGTTCATCAGGTACTTCAGGATCAAGTGGATCTTCAGGTACAAGTGGTTCATCAGGATCTAGTGGTACATCAGGTTCATCAGGATCTAGTGGTACATCAGGTTCAAGTGGATCTTCAGGTACAAGTGGTTCATCAGGATCATCAGGTACTTCAGGATCAAGTGGATCTTCAGGTACAAGTGGTTCATCAGGATCTAGTGGTACATCAGGTTCATCAGGATCATCAGGTACTTCAGGTAGTTCAGGTTCATCAGGTACAAGTGGAGCTACAGGACCTGTAGGAGGATCAAATACCCAAGTATTATATAATAATAGTGGAGCAGCAGCAGGATCATCTGATATGACATTTTCGAATGGAAGTGGAATCTTAACTGTTGAAAGGCTAAATGTAGGATTAAGTGCTGGAACTAATAGTACTGATGGTTTAATTAGAGCTGAAAATGATATAATAGCATTTGCAACTTCAGATAGAAGATTAAAAACTAATATATTAACTATACCAAATGCTTTAGAAAAGGTAAGTATGTTAAATGGTGTTAATTTTGATTGGTTAGAATTTGAAGCTAATAAAACACAAGCTATACATGCTAATGAGGGACATGATATAGGTATTATAGCCCAAGAAGTTGAAGCTATATTCCCAGAATTAGTTACAACAAGAACTAATGGATATAAAGCAGTAAAATATGATAAATTAGTAGCTGTATTAATTGAAGCCATTAAGGAATTAAAATCAGAAATTGATGAATTAAAAAAGAAATAAGTTATGGCTATACCTTCAAATTTAAAATTTCAGGAAATAATTGCGGGAATTAAGCATTTTTACTCAGGGAGTGAATCATATCAAGATCCTATCATGGGTAATATGTCTAATATAACAGGATATTGTGCTAGTTTACCTCCACAGTTTTTTCAAAATACTAATGTTCTCCATGCAGATAATTTAGGTCCATTTTTTTATAATGCTGATGGTACAGCATATGCTAATAGTGATGCACCTTGTAGATATATGAGGGTTGCTGAACATAATTTAGGAGATATAAATAATATGTTTTTTTGTGCTTTTGCTGGTAATTATACTGTAAGAACCTGGAATAATAGTACTTCAGTATATAAAAATGGAAGTTTAGTTTCAACTCCAGCAACAGCAGGAGATACTGTTTCTATAGCTTCATTAGCAGTAGGTGATAGAATAGAATTTTCTAAACCTTGCTCATTTTATTTCAATAATGTTGAAGGATTAACAGGTGCTTATGGAGGATATGCTGGTTATTGTTTTGGTTTTAGAAATGATAGACAATCAGCTGCTGCTGATCCAAATAGGATTGAAATGTTTGTTATAGATAATAGCGTTGGTCAAGGTCCTGGGGATAATGGTGTAGAATTAGGTTATACTACTACAGATGATTCAAATGTAACAACAATTACACTTCAATTTAATGAAGCATGGGAGCAAACATATCAAAATTATGGAGATGATTTATCAATAACTAGAAACTATGTAGCCCAATCTTCAAGATTAATGTGTTGTTGGAGAGGTAGAGCTACATCTGAAGCTATATATGATGCTTTTCCAATATATCCTATGACTACTGAACCTAAATATGGTTGGTATTCACAAGGAGGACATATAATAGCAGCAGCAGGTCCTTATCAAAAAAGAGACGGTTCTAGTACTGGTTATCAAGTACAAACACGTACAAATACTACTACTACAAATGAATTTACTGCTACAACAAATGTTGCTGAATGGTTTAGGGGTGATAAAAATACTGGGGCTAATTCAACTTCCTTTTTTGCAGGTACACCTGCTGTAACTTTTATAGAAGGAGGGGTTAATAGTTCTACAGGTGCAGGACCTATATTTGGTGCAGAATCACAAGGTGATGGTAATGGAACTGAAATGACATCTCATGTAGGTGAAGCTGCTATGGCAAAATTTACAGTTATTCCGGCTTCAGCTGATTGGGCTGCTTTTATAGCTACAATTTCAACAGGTAAAGGAGTAGTTATGAGATTTAATTCAAGTAATACTTGGCAAGAAACTAGACAAATTGATTCTTTTCCTAATACATCTGCTTATAAATTTGTATGCACTCGTTTTACTAGTACATCAGCTAATGATTCGTTTTGGGCTACAGTCCCTGTTCAGGGTTATTCAGATGTAAATTCAACACAAGATGATGAATCTAATTTAATAATGGGCGATGATACAGACTTTTTTACAGCTTCTTCTCGTACTTTAACCTATGATGGTGATATTACAGGTGGTGGTATGGAAGAACAAGAACAAGCTTGTGGTGAACAAGGGAACCCTACTACTATGACAGTTTATAAACCCCAAACTGGTAATCCTCAGGTAGGGCATGTATATTTTTCTGATTCAGAAATGACTGTACCAATTGAAACCATTAATGGTGGGGATGTTGGAAATTATTATTATAAAATTACAAATGGAAGAAGTAACTTTTCTGTTAGATTTGCTAGTCCATCTTGTGGAATGATTGATGAAGTTGACGCGTGTTAGAAAATTACACCTTTTTAGAAGATAAACTTCTAGATAAAAACGGAAGAGAGATTATGATGAAGTGGGAAACTTCATTAATGGAGGAACATGCTAAAGTAGTTACAGAAAATGGAGGGGATATTCTAGAAATAGGATTTGGAATGGGAATATGTTCTAATTTTATTCAACAAGCTAATATTAAATCTCATACCATAATTGAAATACATGATGAAGTTTTTACAAAATTATTAGAATGGGCTAAAGATAAACCTAATGTAATTCCTATAAAAGGTGATTGGTTTGATGTAATTCCTAAAGATAAAAAATATAATGGTATTATGCATGATACGTGGATGGAAGAAAACTTCCATCATTTTTTTTCAAAAATACAAAATTCATTAAAACCTAAAGGAATAGTTACTTGGTATAATTCTGAAACTGATATTTCATTAAAACATAATTGTAATAATCTTAAATGGGGTAATTTATCATTAAAAAAAATTAAAGTAAATCCTCCTATTAAAAATATGAAATATAAATATTATGATAGAAATATTTATTTTGTGCCAAAATTAGCTATTTAATTTGGATTATTAATTAATTTATAGTATATTACCGTTATCTAATAAATTCTATATGTCTAAACTATTAATTATATGTCCCCATTTATCAACTGGGGGAGCACCTCAATATTGCTTAGATTATTTAAAACATCATAAACAAGAATATTCTGAAATTAAACTCATAGAATTTACAGAATTTTCATCGGAATATGTTATACAAAAAAATAAAATAATTCAACTTTTAGGAGAAGAAAATGTATTTACTTTAGGTGAATATCATTCAAAAACTTTTAATAAAGATAAAGAAAAATTAATTCCTATTGTAGAAAATTATTCACCTGATGTTATTTGGATGAATGAAATGCCAGAAGCTTATGAATATAAATTACCACCAAACACAGTTATGGATTTTCTTTATTCTCTTAAAAGAAAACATAAAATAATAGAAACAACTCACTTTAATGCATTCGATTTTTCTACAAAAACATTTATACCTGATGAATTTCTTTTTTGTTCTCCTAAACATATAAATGAATCTAAACATTTAAATGTTCCTAAAAAAGTTTGGCAAACTCCAATTGAAAATAATATAAGACCTAATAGAGAAGATACATTAAAAAATTTAAATCTAGATCCATCTAAATATCATATATTAAATGTTGGGTTAATTAATAGTAATAAAAACCAAAAATATATTTTTGATCTAGCAGAAAAAACTCAAAATTTACCAATAGAATATCATTTTATAGGCAATCATTGTTTTATTGAAGATACAGGTATTTCAGATACTCAAAAATCTTTAGCTAACTGTAAATTATGGGGTGAAAAAGATAATGTAAATCAATTTATGTCTTGTATGGATTTATATTTATTCCCATCTTTAAAAGAATTAAATCCATTAACTGTAAAAGAAGCATTATCATGGGATATGGATGTAGTAGCTAATTATGATGAAAATTATACAGATCAATATAAAGATTATAAAAATTTTAATGTAATTCAAGAAATAGATGTAGAAAATTTTATTAAATCTAAAATATTATGTCCTGAATTTTTAGTTAGTTTTATAAATGGTCCTAAAATAGAAATAATAGATCCTAACTCAAACAATGAATATTTAATAAAATTTATTGATAATAAGACTCACCATAACCATTATGAGACTATTTTAAAAGGAGGTTATTGGGGAGCTTCGGATTTAAAATATTTTATAGATTGGAAAATTGAAGTTTATAATAATAATAATAAAATTTACGAACATAATTATAATGCTAAAAATAAAAAAATACTTATCAATTTTGATAGTAAGGCAATAGGTGATACTTTAGCATGGTTTCCTTATGTTGAAGAATTTAGAAAAAAACATCAATGCAAAGTTGTAGTATCAACTTTTCACAATAGTTGGTTTAAAAACAAATACCCAGATATAGATTTTGTAAAACCTGGAGAAATTGTACATAATTTATATGCACAATATAATATAGGTTGGTTTTATAATAATGATGATAGTATAAATTATAAAAAAGTACCTATTAATTTTAGATTAAATGTTTTAGGAAAAACTTGTTCTAGTACTTTAGGATTAGAATATAAAGAATTAAAACCTTTATTATCATTTAATAAAACTTCTCCTATAATAAAAGATCCTTATATTTGCATAGCACCACACGCATCAGCATTAGCAAAATATTGGAATTATTCTAATGGATGGCAAGAATTAATAGATTATTTTAATTCTAAAGGATATAAAGTAATGATGATAACAGGTGAACCTTTAGGGGATGATTGGCATGATTCTAAATTAGGAGGAAAATTAAAAAACGTAATTGATAGAACAGGAAAAATACCATTTGGTGATATAGCAAATGATTTAATGAATGCTAAAGCTTTTATAGGAGTAAGTAGTGGGTTAAGTTGGTTAAGTTGGGCATTAGGGTGTAATACTACAATCATATCAGGGTTTACACAACCTTTAACTGAAATGGAAGATTGTAATAGAATTTCAACACCTTTATCTGAAATATGTAATGGATGTTTTAGTTATAATAAATTAGATGCTGGGGATTGGGAGTGGTGTCCTGAACATAAAGATACATTTAGACAATTTGAATGTACTAAATCCATCCTCCCTTCTACAGTAATTGAGTCACTAAATCAACAATTAAAAATTTCTTGATATTTATAACAAAATAAATATTTTTAAATATGCCATCTAATAATCAATTTTCAAACACAGGAGTAGCAGACGGGCAACCTGTAGAAGCTTTTCAAGTATCACAATCTTTTGATGCATTTACAAAACAAAAAGATTATGATATAACACTATCAGGTTCTTTAAATTTAACAGGCTCATTATTAATGACAGGTTCATTAATAAATGAATTTTCAGGACAATTTAAAACTTTAGGTTTAGGAGTAACAGCTCCAAGTGAACCTACTATGCTTCATGTTAAAACATCAGATTCATCTAATGATCCACTTGTACTTATAGAAAGTGATGTAGCAACTGGTGATTCTATGATATATGCTAAAAATCCAGATACAGAATGGAGATATGGTTTATCAGGAGCAAATTCAGATTCTTTTATAATACAAGAAAGTAAAGGTGGAACAGTTTATATTCCTTTTAATATAGGAACAACAACACCAGATTATACATTTCAAATATTTAATGGAATTTTAGGTGTTGGATTAGGTACTGCATTTACTTCTAACCCATCAAGTTTAGACCCAGGTTCAATTCAGGCTTTAAATGTAATAAGTGGTAGTTTAGTTCAGGGAGTAACTATATCAGCAAGTGCAGCTGGTGAAAATATACATGGTACATCTTCTTTTGCAAGTGAAGCAGTTATAGCTAATACTTCCTCATATATGCAGTTAGGAAATATAGATATGAGTGGGGGTAATGTAGCTGCATATTCTGCAAGTGGTAATTTTAATACTATCCATAATATAGTTACTACAGCAACTTCATCATTTAGTAGAGCTGCAATAAAAGGAGCAGGGATTGAGGGTAATGATGGTTACCTAGTAATAAGTGGATCCTATAATCAATTATTTTTAGGAAACCCTGAACAAGCTGCAGGATCTGGTTTAAGAATGGAAATTGATGATAGTAATGCTGAAGTTAGAATAAATGCAAGTGTTGCAAGTGGAGCAGGAAAGCTTTTAGTTAATGATCTTATAAGATCTAAATCATTAATAGCATCTGGTTCATCAACTCCATCTTTAAGAGTAGGACCAAATACAACACAATTTACAAATGCATCATCAGCTTCTTTATTTACAAATGCTTTACAATTACATTATAATAGTGATGTGTATGTAGGTAACTATAGTGCAGGAACAAATGCTAAACTTAATTTAGTTATGGGTGGAACATCAAACCCAGTATTAACTATATCATCATCTAAAGATGCAACTTTTCCAAGTAATACAGTTACATTTGATAGTACTAAAATTGGTGGTACTGCATTAACAGCAACAGGTTCATTATTTAAATTAAGTCAAGGAACAGTTGATGCTAATAGAATAATGCAACAGCAAACTTTTAGAATGGCTTATCATCAATTAGCAGCAGCAGGTCCTGTTGTAGAAATTTTTCAATTAAATATGAACCCTTCAGTTGATCGTGAACCTACAATTGATCTAACAAATCTTTCAGGAGGTATAATTACTCTTAAAGCTACTATAGTAGGATCTACAAGTAATGTTGGGGATAAGGGAGTTTCATATATTATTGCTCAAACATATAAAGTAGATGATAATGGAAATACTGCTCAAATTGGAACAAATACTATTATTCACAGCCAAGTTAGCTCAGGATTAAATCCAACAACAGCTGTAATAACTAATTCTTCAACAACAAGTCTTCTTAAAGTTAGAGTAAGTTCTGATAGTACATTAGCTTTAAGATATGGAGGGTTTGTAGAATGTACTTATCTTGCATTTGCAGTTGGTGCATAACAGTAATATAATTTTAAAGAAAAAATTAATATGTATAACCGTAATAAAAATTAAAAAATGAGTGAAAAAAAAGTTTTATCCCAAGAAGAAATTTCTGAATTAAAAGAATTACAAACTACTTTTAAAAATTTAACTGAAGTTTCGGGCGTTGTAGAAATGCAAAATTACAACATACAAATAAAAAAAGAACAATTGAAGTCAAGTTTACAAGAATTACAAAGAAAAGAATCTGATCTTGCTAAAAAATTAGAAGATAAATATGGTCAGGGAAGCATTTCTTTAGAAACAGGTGAATTTTTACCAAGTAAATAGACTTTTGAAAAAATTTAGTATATTTATCATAAAAATAACATAAAATGGCAGAAACATTAATTTCCCCAGGAGTATTAGCAAGAGAAAACGATCAATCTCAAATTACTTCACAACCAGTACAGGCCGGAGCGGCTATCGTTGGTCCTACTGTGTTAGGTAAAAAAGGAATCCCAAAACTAGTAACTAGTTATTCAGAATATTTAGCCAATTTTGGAAGTACATTCCAAAGTGGTTCAGACGAATACACATATTTTACTTCCGTATCGGCATATAACTATTTTAATAATGGAGGAACTTCATTATTAATAGATAGAGTTAACTCTGGATCATTTAGTCCAGCAGTTTCATCTTTAATCCCAGCTGTAGAAGCCGAAAGTGGTGCTCTAACAGTAGGTGCAAATATTTTAACTAGCTTAACAAGTGGCGGAACTGGTGGTACAGCAGCAACTTATTCTGATAAAGATCTTGCTACGGTAACTGGAACAGGTAGTGGTGGAAAAGCAGATCTTGTTGTATCTACTGCTAATGGAAAATTAGTAACAACTGTAGACGATTTATTAGGTGAAGTTCAAACAGGAACAGCAGCTACATTAATGTCAGATGCTACTTACACAGATGTTGTATTAACACAAGGATCAGTAGTATCGGGTAAAGCAACTATTACAGTAACAGGTAATTCAGTAGTTTCTCCAGTAACAGTAACAACAGCAGGATCAGGATATGCAGCTGGAAACATAACAATTGCAGCAGGAGCATTAGGAGCAGGATTATTTGTAGCAGGAACAGGCCCAGTACCAACAGGTACAGGAGCTGGTTATGCCGTAGGTGGTATACCAACAGCTTCAGGAGCAATTACAATTACAGCAGGTATGGTATCTGGTGGAGGAGAAGGTGGTACAATTAATTTTACCACAGATGCAGCAGGAGCAATTGCTTCATGTGTGTTAGCAATTGGAGCTAGTAAAAATTATACAGCATCATCTGTAATTACAGTTGATGCAGTAACATTAGCAGGGTCTTCATTAAATGCAGCTGGTACAGGAACAGCAGTAGTAACTTTATCATCATCAGAAGTACAAGATTCAGCTGGAGTAACAGTAGCAATAATAGCAGCTAACTTACTAACAGAAGTTACAGCAGCAACAATAGACACAGCAGGATCAGGATATGCAGTAAATGACCAAGTACAAGTAGTAGCTGCCGATTTAGGTGGTGGTTCAGCAACAAATGCAGTATTTACAATTACAGCAGCTGATTTAACAGACACAAATGTATTTACATTAGAATCAATTTCAGAAGGTAATATTATGAATAATACCGGAACTGAATCAGCTAATGGAGCATTAATATCAGGTTCAAGAAATAATATTAGATGGGAAATACAAGCTCCTAATACAGGATCAGGTACATTTAGTTTAATTATTAGACAAGGTAATGATAACTCAAAATCAAAATCAATATTAGAAATTTTCCCTAATGTTTCATTAGATCCAAAACAATCTAACTATGTAGCAAGAATTGTTGGTGATATGACAGAACAATTAAGAGGATCAGGTACTGATTTATATGTTCAAACAACAGGATCTTATGCAAACGCATCTAGATATGTAAGAGTATCATCAGTTAATTTAAAAACTCCAGACTATTTTGATAATAGTGGAATTGCAAAAGCAGAATTTACAGGATCTATTCCATCTGCTGCAAGTGGAACAATGGGTGGTGCAACAGGAGTGATAGTAGCAGCTAATCAAAATTACTACGATAAAATAAGTAATACAGATACTCAAGGTATTGATTCAGCAGCAATGGACGGTTACACAGATGCATTTAATTTATTAGCAAATAAGGATGATTATAGATATAATATATTAACAGCCCCAGGATTAGTTTATGCTAATTCAGCAGCAGCAACTCCATTAAATACAGCAATTTCAAATGTGCAAGGTAGAGGAGATGCAATTTTTATAGTAGATTTAGAAAATTACGGATCAACAGTAACAGCAACTATAGGAACAGCAGCAAGTATAGATAATTCATATGCAGCAGCTTATTGGCCATGGTTACAATTAGCAGATCCAGATTCAAGACAATTAGTATGGGTGCCAGCATCAACGTTAATGCCTGGAGTATACGCGTATAACGACAAGTCAGCTGAAGCATGGTTTGCTCCGGCGGGTATTAATAGAGGTGGTTTAGGTACGGTAGTACAAGCAGAAAGAAAATTAACTCAAACTAATAGAGATGATTTATATACAGGAAAAGTTAATCCAATAGCTACGTTCCCAGGAAGAGGAGTTGTAGTATTTGGTCAGAAAACATTACAATCACAAGCATCAGCTTTAGATAGAGTAAATGTTAGAAGACTATTAATTGAACTTAAATCTTATATTTCACAAGTTGCTGATAATTTAGTATTTGAACAAAATACAGCAGCAACAAGAAACGGATTTTTAGCTCAAGTAAATCCATATTTAGAGTCAGTACAACAAAGACAAGGTTTATACGCGTTTAAAGTTGTAATGGATGCTTCAAATAATGGCCCGGATGTTGTTGATAGAAACCAAATGGTAGGTGCAATATATTTACAGCCAACTAAAACAGCTGAATTTATTTACCTAGACTTTAACATTTTACCAACAGGAGCTCAGTTTCCATCGTAAAAATTAAAAAATTAGATATTTATAATAAAATAAAATAAAAGAAAATGGCAGTATTAAACCCAAACGAAATATTTTTCACAGCTTTTGAACCAAAAGTAGCTAATAGATTTATAATGTATGTGGACGGAATTCCAGCTTATATCATAAAAGGTATTAGTGGAATGGGTTTCGCACAAGATGAAATCGTACTTAATCATATCAATACTTATAGAAAAGTAAAAGGTAAATTAAGATGGAATGATATCACAATGCAATTATTTGATCCTATTACTCCTTCAGGAGCACAAGCTGTAATGGAATGGACAAGATTACATCATGAATCAGTAACTGGTAGAGATGGTTACTCAGATTTTTATAAAAAAGATCTTACAATTGATGTACTAGGTCCTGTAGGTGACGTAGTTTCTGAGTGGATTGTTAAAGGAGCATTTATTAAAGATGCATCATTTGGTGATTTTAACTGGGATACTGATGGAGAAGCACAAAACATCGATCTAACAATTGGAATGGATTATTGTGTATTAAATTTCTAAAAAACAAATTAAATATTTTAAAGAATAGCTTGGCTTCGGTCAAGCTTTTTTTTATATTATATATGTATAATAAGAAATTAAGTTATAACAAATAAAATTTATATGGATAATACGCCAAAAACACCAATTCCTGCTGCCCCTTCACAAGCAGCACCGTCAAAACCAAAATTTAAATTCCCAACTGAATTTGTTGATTTACCTTCAAACGGGATAGTTTATCCTAAGAGTAACCCATTATCATTAGGTAAATTAGAAATGAAATATATGACAGCTAAAGAAGAAGATATTATAACAAATCAGTCATACATTTCAAAAGGAATTATTATTGATAAATTATTAGAAGCATTAATAGTTACTGAAGGAGTTGATGCTGGAGATCTTATTGTTGGTGATAAAAATGCGTTATTAGTCGCATCACGTGTGTTAGGATACGGTGCCCTTTATAAGTTCACATATGGCGGTGAGGATTATGAGTCTGACTTATCTACGTTGGAAAATAAAATAATTGATGAGTCTCTTTTTATAAAAGGAGAAAATAAATTTTCATTTCAAACACCCCATGGAGAAAATTTAATTGAATTCCAATTGATGACTGATAAAATAGATAAAAAAGTTGAAGCTGAATTAAGAGGATTAAAAAAGATTAATAAAAATGCTTCTCCTGAAATGTCTACTAGAATGAAACATATGATATTATCAGTAGATGGAAATTCAGATAAAAAAGAAATTAGAGATTTTGTTGATAATTATTTCTTAGCAAGAGATGCAAAAGCCTTACGAGATCATATAATAGATTTCCAACCCGATGTGGACTTCTCGTTTGAACGGGAATTAAGTAACGGAGAAATAGAAGAAATTGACATTCCAATAGGTGCCAACTTTTTTTTCCCTGACGCCTAACCAAGCTGCAGAATACAGACAAAACTTATTTACTCAAATCCATGAAATAGTATTTCATGGGGGTGGTGGTTATGATTGGGATACTTTATATAGTATGCCTATTTGGTTAAGAAATTTTACATTTAAAAAAATATCAGACCATTTTGAAGCTAAAAATAAAGCTGAAAGTAATAATTCTACAAATGATTTAGAAAAAGGAAGAGACATATTAAAACAAGCTCAAAGAAATGATCCTGCAAATGCTCAACAAAATAAATACATGGATAAGTTTTCTTCACCTTCCAAAACCTCTTCACCAAAAATAAAAACACCTGACTTTGTTACAAGTAAAGCTAAAAAGGCATAATTTATTAATATTTATAACAAAATGCTTCTAAATGGCAAGTAAGAAAGAACTTCAAGAAATTCAAAGGCTATTAAATGATATTGATAGGCAATATAAAGCTCTAAATAAAACTTCTCCTTTTAAAGGACAAGATGCAGCATTATTTGTTAAAGGGTTTAAAAGTGCATCTGATGCTATAAATTCTGCTAATATATCTCTTAAGGCAATGAGAGCTGATGTAGCCGGTATGGAAACTGGTTTAGATGGTTTAAGAGAATCCTTTAGAAATATTGCTAAAGAATTAGGACAAATTTCCGACCCTTTAAAGGACATGGAAAAAAGTTTTTTTAAAATTAAAGGTTTAGCTGAAAAATTAAATGATGTTCAAGAAGATTTAAGTAAATCATCTGCAGCTGAAATAAGAAATATAAAAAGAAAAACAAATTTAGAATTTCAAAGATTAAGTCGTAATGTTAAATTATTAGAAATAAAACATGAACAACTCCATGCTGAAAGAAAATCATTAGTAGTAGCTGGAAAAAGCACAAAAGAAGTAGATAAACAATTAGGAAAATCTTCAGAATTATTAGCATTTGCTCAGGATGAAGCTGAGATTATGGAGGAAAAAGTAGGACATCAAAAAGAATTTAATTCTGTCGCTGATAAAACTCTAAAACAAGTAAAAAATATAAAAGCCGCAACAGGTTTAACTGGTTCTATTATAAAATCTTTAGGAGGTGCTGCTGAAAAATTAGGTTTTGGAGATATGAGTGAAACCTTAACTGGGATTACAGATGAAATGTCTGACCAGGCTGCTTCTTTAACTGATAATGGTAAACATGCAGCTTCATTAGGAGACCAATTTAAAATAATGGGTACTGGTTTAGCAGGTTTAGGAACAGCTTTAATGGATCAGTTATCAGACCCTCTTGTTATTATAACAATGATAGTTAAATCAGTAAAATTCTTAGTAGGAATATTTTCTCATGTTTTAAAATTAACAAACAAAATAGGTCAATCTGTAGGAATAGCAGGTGCAGCTGCTGAAAATTTAAAAGCACAAATTCATGCTGCTGGTGATTTATCTGGTGATATATTTTATAACACAGAAGAAATGATTGGGGCTTATGATAAACTTAATAAAGCAGCTGGGATGAATTTAAGGTTTAATGCTGAAAATGCTAAAACCTTTCAAGATTTAACTTTATACATGGGTGTAAGTGAAGATGCTGCAGCTCAATTATTTAAAATATCAGCTCAAACCGGAAAATCATTTGAGGGAATGTATAATCAAGTTAGAGATATAACCCAATCCTTAAATGAAACTTCTGGTTATTCTATTTCTACACAAGATGCTATTGAAGCTATAGGACAATCTAGTGGAACTGTAAGATTTAATATTAAAGGTGGAACTGAAGGATTAGTTAAAGCAGCACATACAGCCTCTAGATTAGGTATGACAATGAATGAAATCGCGGCAGCAGCTGAAACACATTTAGATTTTGAATCATCAATTGCTAAAGAAATTGAAGCAGAAATGTTCCTTCAAAAAGACTTAAATTTAGATAAATTAAGATATGCAGCTTTAACTGGAAATACTGCATTAGCAGCTAAAGAAGAAGCAAGACTTATTAAAGAAAATTATAAAAGTTTAAAAGGTAATGTATTAGCTCAACAAGCATTCGCAGCAGCTACAGGTATATCTATGGAAAATCTAGGAGATGCTATGTCTAGACAAGAAGAGTTAGAAGGTCTAAGTGGACAAGCTTTAAAGGATAAATTAGCTGAAATGGATGCCCAAAAGAAATTAGGACAAGATGCAGTAGCTTTTGATAGAACAATAGCTAATTTAGTATTACAAATAAAAGCAATGTTAGAACCTATAGCAAAAGTTGTAGGTCCTATGATTATGGGTATAGCTAAATCTTTGGGACCAATGTTAAAAGCAATTGGAGCATTTGCCTCTTCAGCAGCTGGAAAGTTATTATTAGGAGTAGCAGGTGCCGCAATTGGTTTTAAAGTAGCTAAAGGTGTAATTGGTAAAATGAAAAGTTTCTTTGGACTTGGTAAAGGAAAATTAGGATCTTCACCATTAAACCCAATGCACGTTACTGGTATGGGAGGTGGTAGTAATGCAACTGATTTGCTTAGTAATGTTTTAGGAAAGCGAGGTATAATAGGAGGTAAATTCTTTAAATCATTATCTAAAGTATTTGGTGGTAAAAGTTCAATGGTAGGTAGAACATTAAGAAACTTCTCAGCTATGAACTTTAAAAGAAGTTCTATGTTAAATCAAATGGTTGCAAAAGGGCCAAGTTGGTTAAAAAAGGCACCAGGCTTAAGTAAAATGAGTACTTTAAATTCAGGAGTAGCTCCAGGTACTGCTAAAGTTTTAAAAGGAGCACAGGCCATGTCAAAAACTACAAAAGTATTAGGTGCTATAGCTTCAAAAGCAGGACCTATAATGGCTGTAGCAGATTTAGTAATTGGTGGGTTTACAGGATCAGGTCAAGCAAATATGTCAGCTGCTGAACAAAAAGCAGCTGGAGTAGAAGAAGGAATTGGAAAAGGAAAAGCAATTGGTTTAGGAGTATTAACAGGTGGTGCTGAAAAAGGATCAATGTTTAGTGAAACCTTAGGTATTGAAAAAGGTGGTGCAGGAGATGAGGCTTTAGGTGTAGCAGGTGCAGCTGGTAGAGGTGCATTAGTAGGTGCTGCAATTGGTTCAGTAATACCTGTAGTAGGAACAGCTGTTGGAGCTGCCGTAGGTGGTATTGTAGGAACTGTATCAGAAGGATTTAAAATACTATCAGATCCTAATTCAGCAATGAGAAAAAGTATTGCAAGTATAGGAAATGGAGTAAAAGATTTTGCCAAAAAGGCTGGAACAACTATTAGTGGTTGGGCTTCATCCGCAGGAGAAACAATTGGTGGTTGGGCTTCATCCGCAGGAGAAGCTATGAGTGGTTGGGCTTCATCCGCAGGAGAAACTATGAGTGGTTTCTTTTCAACAGCTGGTGAAGGCATATCAAATTTTGCAAGTTCTGCATTTGAATCATTAAAATCATTAGCTTCCGGAGCAAGAGATATGGTTGGAAAAGCAGCAAATTATGTAAGAAACAGTGTTGTTGGTAAAGCATTTTCAGCAGTAGGTGGAGCAATTAGTAGTGGTTATAGTAGAGCTAAAGAATGGATTGGACTTAATGATGGTGGAACAGTACCTGGTGGTCCTCCATATGTTGATAGAATACCAGCTATGCTTACACCTGGTGAAGTTGTTGTGCCGAGAGAACAAGTTAATAATGGTGGTGGAGCAGGAAATAGTGAAATGACAAAATTATTAAAAGACTTAATAAGTGCAGTAAATAAAGGAGGAGATGTTTTTCTAGATGGAAATAAAGTAGGTTATACATTAGCATTGCAATCTTCTAAAATGTAGTGATATTTATAATAAAACAATTAAAAACTAAAAATTATGGCAGAATCAATTTTAAAATCATTTGATGCAGATGGCTCAAGATTAGCAGTACCAGTTTCTCCTGCTGATGGAACTATTAACAATGATATCAGTATGCAGGGTAAATCATTATTACATAATGAATATTCTAATATTGGTGATCCAAACTTAACAGCTCCAGCTTATAATAATATGGGTGCAGCAGCTATGGGATACACAAATCCAAATCCTTCAGCTTTAGGTAAAAGAACACAACTTTATCAAGAACCATCATCAAGATATAAAAATAACGCCCCAGAAGGAAGATCATTCTAAAAACTAGCTGATGCCTTTAATAACTTCTACTACAGCTCTCAACAAACTGAAGTGGGGTAACGATAGATTTAATGCTGGTATGACTAACGGCAGTAACCAACCTTATATCAAACGCGATATCCCAGGAGTTAATGTTGATAACCCAAATCCCACACTTTTTAATGATGGCGGAGATCTTCCTGCAAAAACAGGGATTGACGTTTTCTTAAGAAATGGTTTTAGGGCTCCAGCAGATGCAATAAGAGATGTAAGTAGACTAACACAAATGATGTTCGATACTAGAACTCCTAATGGTCTATTATTTATAGCAGCTCAAAATGCATTATCAAGAACGGCAGTTAAAACAGAAGCATCTTATGGAGTAGGTTATGGTGGAACAACTCCACCAAATTTTATAACTGGAAGAGGTGGAGGAGCATTAAATGCAGGTATTTATAATCCTTTAGGTACATTAGCTCAAGCCGGTGTTGGATTTGCAGGTACACATTTAAATTTAATGGGATTAGATCCTACTTCACCTATGACAGGGGTAGTACAAGGGGGGTTGTTCCCAGGAGCAGGATTAAATACTTACTCAGGAACTATAAAGGCTTTAAACAATGATGCTTCTTATTCAACAAAAATAGAAACTTATACTAAAAAGATACCAAATCCTTTATATCCTGTTTTTAATAATTTACCTTTAATATTAGGAAGTGAAGGTCAAGGTCAAGGTGGACCTGAACCTGCATATATAGATAAAGAATTAACAAGAAGGGTAGCTAATGATCAGGGTGATTTTGATAATAGATTAGCAAGTCTTTTAAGAACAAAAATAGATACAAAAACTAATGATGTTGATATTATATCGTATACTGGAGGACCTGGATCTATATTAGGTGTAGGAGATACAAAAATTAGATTTGCAGATCAGAGAACAGGTATAAATAATCCTTTATATGTAAAAGATCCTGAATATTTTTTAGGAACTAGTGGTAAAAATAATTACAATTTAAATCCACAATCTGAAATATTTACAGATAAATTAGGTGCATCTATACAAGCTCAAAAAGTACTTAGAACAGAATTAGATAGAAATTCTCTTTCTTTTGAAGAAATTGATAATGTAACACTTGCTAAAGTAAATAATTTTCAATCAACTATTAGAAATGCTGAATTAGCAAATAATGCTTTTTTTGATATTGATAATCAAAATCTTTTTACTACAAATCAAAATAATAATTTTAGCATTTTCTACAGACCTGATGTAGCTCAAATTACATATACAAACAAATTAGGAGCTTCTCCAATTGCATTAGCGACACTCCCATTATCAGATAGTGATATAACAGAATTAGGAGAAGATTTAGATCAAAACAAATTATCTAATGAAAATATAACTCAATCTACAGTTAAAAATGCTAAAATAGATAGTTTAGGATTTTTTACAGTAGGTGATAATACTCCAAATAATTACTCTGTATTTTTTCTACCAGCAGTTGATATTGATTATACAACAAAATTAGCAACTTCACTTAAAGCAGAAGCTTTATTTCCAGAGGGTAGTGATGAATATAATACTTTAATAGCAGCAAAAGAACAAGGAGTACTTAGTGCTGAAAATTCTCCTCAATCAGCAATAAGAAATGCAGAATTAACTAACGGTGCATACCAAGGATTTTTTGAAGCAGGAACACCTGATAACTACTCAGTATTCCAAAGAAATCCTCCAGTTTATAATGCTGAAATGTTAGCAAGAATTTATAATGTAGGAGTTTCTTCTAAATTTATAGAAGCATTTGAAGATTCAAAACCTTCCATAGAAGAAGGTCTTAATACTGATACTGATGGTAGTCTTTATAGATTTTCTTCTAATGTTTATCAAGGCAATTTAGTAAGTGTAGGAAAAGGAGCTAATGGGCGCCAATATGATCAAAATACATGGACTTATACACAAGCTCAATTAGAAGCATTTGAATCAACTCAATCACCTAATGTTGTAGCAGATCCTGAAGTACAAGATTTTAGAAAAACTATAATTGATGAAAATAATATAACTGAATCCAGTGTTTTATCATTTGGTCCTAGTTATACAACTAAATTAGCAAATAGAAGAGTTAATAGAGGTGATCCTGGAAAGAAAAAAAATGTATTTAATTATGGTTTACCTGCTGATTCTTTAGCACCATTAGATAAACTAGCAGCTATGCCTATGTATGATGGTACTGGTCCTAATGCAAATTATGCTATTAATGATTTTTGTAAATTTAGAATAGCAGCTATAAATAATGAACCTGATGCCTTAGGAAGTGCCGTTTATATGCACTTTAGAGCCTTTATAGATTCATTTAATGATAATTACACTGCTGGGTGGGATCCTATTAAATACTCAGGAAGGGGAGAAAATTTATATAATTACACAGGATTTGAAAGAAGTATTAATATGTCATTTACGTGTTATGCTCAGTCAAAAGCAGAATTAATTCCAATGTATAAAAAATTAAACTATTTAGCTTCAACTTTAGCACCAGATTATACTAATGCTGGGTTTATGAGAGGAAATTTAGTAAGATTAACAATGGGAGGTTATTTATATGAACAACCTGGATTTATATCATCTTTAACTTATGATATTCCTCAAGAAACAACTTGGGAAATAGCTATTAATGAAAATGGTGATTTTGATAGTAGTGTTAAAGAATTACCACATATGATTAAAGTATCAAATTTAGTATTTACACCAATTCATAACTTTTTACCTCAAAAACCAAATGTAGCTAATAATCCAAATGAAAGATATATAGCATTAGCTAATGCATTTAATTCAAGAGGAAATTATGCAGATGAATATAGTGTACAATTAACTGATTCAACATCTTAATAATGAACCGTTATAATAACATAAAACAAATAAGAAATACAAATGAGTTTGTAGGAACATTAGGAGACTTATATTATAAAACAGTAAGTTATCCTGAGGTTGTTCCTACAGAAACAGATATTTATGTTGAGACCGAGTTTGGGGATAGATTAGATTCAATTGCTAATCAATTTTATGGAGATGTTACTTTATATTGGATTATAGCAATTGCAAATCCTAATACTATAAGTTTAGGTTCACTATTTCCACCAGTAGGAACACAATTAAGAATACCAGTAGATATAAGTGGTATAATAGATAGTTATAATAGATTAAATGCGTTATAAAAATGAACATAACACAACAACCTTTTGCACCTTGGGTAACTGAGCAAATTAATACAAGACAAAGATCTTTAGGTAATAGTACTAACTTAACTACTACTAATTTACTTTACCAAAATTCAAAAACACCCTGGTTAAGATTAGCAAGTTCAGTAAATATTAATCAATCTCCTGAAAATGATGGGGTTTTTAATAAATTATTAAATTTGGGGTTTGATGGTTCTCAATTAAGAGGAGATAATGTTGCTCGAAATTTTATATTACAAGGAGGAGTATCTAAAATAGTATCTACACAACCAGATAATTTTGTAGAATTACCTACAAATACCGGTACACCTAATTTTGGTTTAAATTCAAAAAATGAATTATTTAATGGTGCTTATGGTTGGGGTGGTTTAGATCAAAGAGGATATGTCCCAATGCCAGGAATATTAGGTGCAGATGTTAAATATTATAAAAGTGGAGCTTTATCAAAAGCTACTATTAAAATGAAATGTTTTTCAAGGAACCAATTAGCTTTAATGGATGTTCTTTACATGAGACCTGGTTATAATCTACTTTTAGAATTTGGGTGGAGTCAATATCTAGATAATGAGGGAAATTTACAAACATTTGATAATTTTTTCTCACCAGCATTAAGTTTTGTATTTGATCCTTATGTTGGGAATAGTTCTTCACCTAACCATTATGATGTTTTAAACCTTATTCAAAAAGAAAGGTATGCTAGAAGAGGTAATTATGAAGGTGTATTTGGTAAAGTGTCTAATTTTAAATGGTCATTTAACCCAGATGGAAGTTATGATTGTTCTGTAGATTTAACAGGTATGGGGGATATGATGGAATCTCTTAAATGTAATATTAAACTTCCTTCTAATAAAGATGATGATCAATCATTTAATAATGGGGCAGTTGGATCAACTGATCAACCACCACTAATTGCTAATAAAAATAAAACAACATTAAATAAAGTTTTATATAATCTTTATGAACAAACTAGTGGAGATAGAGATAATGATACTTATTGGAATGTAAAATTACCCAATTTCCCATTAGTAGATTCAACTATTGATTCAGATGGTAATGTTACAACTGTAGCAAAACGAGAAGATATTACAATAAAAAAAGGAATGTTATCAATACAGGACACTACAACTGATGAAGATAATAATGAAAGTCCTCAAGTATATATTACTTTTGGAACTTTTATAGCTATAATTCAAAAATATTTGCTTGTTTATAATAATGAACAAGATAAAGTACCACTATTTTCATTTGATATTGATTTTAAAAATATAGAAAAAGATGAAAATTATATAGTAAAAATCCCAGGTCAATTTTCTGCTAATCCTTTAGTATGTCTTATACCTTATACAGGAGTAAATCTTGAAAACATTACAGATATTAAATATCCGGAAACAGCTACTAATAACACAATGAGTAAAATATCTACTAATTGGGATTATCAAACATATTTAGGAAGACTAGCTCATATTTATTTAAATATTAATAATATAGCTACTATTTTAAATGATTCTCCTAGAGAGGAAGATGGAAGTTTATCATTATTAAGTTTTTTAAATTCTGTAATGGATTCATTTACAGCATCTTTAGGAGGAATTAATTTGCTTTCAATTAAAGTAGATGAAGTAACAGGACAGGTTAAATTTTTAGAAAATTCTCCACAAAGATTTGATAATGAACCCTCAAACCAAACTTTTGCAAGACTTAATACATTTGGGGTTAAACCTGACACAGAAGGAAGTATTGTTAGAAATATAGTAATGGGTGGAGAATTAGGACCTAAATATGCTTCATTAATAGTTATTGGGTCTCAAATTAGTGGGAATAAGCTATCAGCTAATGCTACAGGGTTTGCTGCTTATAATAGAGGTCTTGAGGATAGAGTTATTAAACAAAAAGTAAATGCTGATTATGATGAAGGAGATACTGAAGAGGAAGTAGAAGCTTCTGAAGAAGAACAAATATCAGATCTTTGGAATAACCAAATACACGATGAATTTATTAGAGATAGTTTTTTTGATTCATTGTTTGAAAATATCTATGATGATAAAGACTTTCTTAATGAAGATATAAAATGTTTAGAAGAACTTCTTTATAATTATTTAAGTTTAATATCTGGAAAATTAGTTAAAGATAAACAACTACAATCACCATCATTTTTACCATTTAATTTAAGTCTTGATATTGATGGTTTATCTGGAATAAAATTATTTGAAAAGTTTTTAATTGATGATGCTGTTTTACCCCCTTCGTATGGAGAAGGAAATGTAGATTTAATGGTATCTGCTTTAAACCATACTGTATCTCCAGCATCTTGGATAACTCAAATAGATACTCAAGCATCACCTCATAGTAAAATGAGTAGAGTTTCATCACCAACTACTTTAAAGTCAAAAACAACTAAGCAAAAATCAGCAGGAGGAGAAGATAATTATGGTGCCGGAGCAGGAGAAGGTGATGATTTTTCATTAACATCTGGTTTTCCATTAGAAGCTCCAACTAAAAATAAGAAAATTTATTGGGATGTTGAAACACCTAAAAAACAAATTTATGTTCATCATACAGCAGGACATACTAAGTCACCAGGTAAATCTATTGCAGGTTGGGCTAAAAGAACAGACCACGTTGCAACTCATTATATAACAAATAATTTAGGAGATAAAGAACAAGTATTTGCAGATGAATATTGGGCAAATCATTTAGGTATTCCTTCAAGTACATTTAACTCTGAAGGTATTCCTTATCAAAATTTAAATAAAGTAAGTTTAGGTATTGAAATGCAAGCTATGGGTCCTTTAAAATTAAAAAATGGAAAATATTACACCTATCCTAGTAATTTTAATAATGGTACTATTTCTGAAGATAGAGTAGCAAGACCTGTTGATAAAAATGGTAATCCATCAACATATAAAGGTTATTCTTATTATGAAAAATATAATGCAGCAAACATTGCTCATGTAAAAACAATAATAACAGGATGGATGAGTAAATATGGTATACCTTTTGTATATGATTATGATGTATTATTCCCAAATAGAAAACCATTATCTAAAGCAGCACTTAGTGGAACCCCAGGAGTATATACTCACAACTCTGTTAGAACGGGTAAATCAGATGTATTCCCACAAGCTGAATTAATAACAATGTTTAAATCAATAGCAACAACAATTAGATAATGTATATACCTAAAAATAGAATAAAAACTAATTTATATACTTCTGGGGGAGAATATGTAATTAAACTTACAGATGAAGAATATAGTGGCTATTATCATAGTTTTTATACTGGTCAAAAATTTACAGGTAAAACACAAAATGATTCTAATATAAGAGAAATTATACCATTTTCCCCAGAAGGAGGTCTTGGTACTAATGATAAACCTCTTAGTGAAGAATCAACAAATACTATAGCATTATTTTTAAATGATCCTGATCCAGAAATAACTAGCCCAGCTAGCTTAACAATGGAAGAGTCAGATGAATATTGGAATCAAGGAGAAATTGTAACTTATTTAAAAACAAGAGGAGAAAGTACAATTGATGATCAACCTAGACAAATGCCTCAACAATTTTACCCAACTCCTACGGAAGATGATTATATGTTAGGCTCATTTACAAGATATTTTGCTGTTAAAATAAATGAAATTAAATATATAGAATTAAATGAAAAAACATTTAAAAAAATGCAAAAAAAGGATGCTAATTTAGTTTGGGAATTATTTAGTGTTTTTTCAATTCAATGGACTTTAACTGGGGATATAGATAAAATTAGAATTACTAATAGAAACCAAATTCTAATAGCTGAACAAAAAAATAAAAGACTAGGTTTAGATTTATTTTTAAAAAATAATTATTTAGCTTTTTATAAGTAAAATTGGATTATTAAGTTTATTTTCATATATTAGTCCAAAATAATAGTTATGTTTTGGTTAGTTGAAGATGATGATCAATTAGAGGTGTTTCAAAACTATTGTAAGGGAGATGCATTTGTAGAAATAATTCCTTATGATAATAGAGAACACCCAACTCAAAATGGTATTTGTGCGATTTATATCCACCCGTTAAATTCAACGAAAGGGTATATGTTACCCACATCCCATAGTGAAACATTGAACATTGATTTATACGCCGTAAAACGTGTATTAGACAACATAAACAACATATATGTACGTGATAAAAAAGAATTTTTACATTATTTAATTTTCAAAAACCTTTTAGACACAACACTAAATTCGCCTACGTATATACCAGAATTAACTAAAACACATAATTATTTTTACAGTAAGTACCCTAATAATAAAAAAATAAATAGAATAATACCTATAGTTAAACATTATGAGTATTGTGAAAAATTATATAATGAATTAAAAGAAAGAATAAATGAGCCAATCAATGACTTTTACAACAACAAAGCCACAGTGGTTTTCAACGCCGTGGAGCGAAGTGGAATACAAATTAATCGAGAAGAATTTGAATCGCACTTTCACCCTATCGATAGTAACATCACCTACACGCAGTACAACTTTAAAACACTAACAACAAGACCTTCAAATAAATTTAATGGAGTTAATTATGCAGCACTTAATAAAGATAATGGATGTAGGGAGAGTTTCATTCCACGTAATGATTCATTTATTGAGTTGGATATTAGTGCTTATCATCCTACTCTTTTGGGGTTGTTGGTGGGGTATGATTTTGGTGATAAAGATATTCACCAATCTTTTGCAAAAATGTATGGTGTGGATTACCAAAAATCTAAGGAATTAACGTTTAAACAACTATACGGAGGAGTATTTGAACAGTTTAAAAATCTGGAATTTTTTCAAAGAGTACAAATATATGTAGATGATTTGTGGGAAAAATTTAACAAAGAGGGCTACATAGAGTGCCCTATTTCAAAATATCAATTTAAAAAAGAAAATTTAGATGATATGAAACCCCAAAAATTACTAAATTACTTACTTCAAAACTTGGAGACAGCAATGAATATTCGTATATTATGGGATATATTTAAGTCATTAAAAGGACGTAAAACTAAGTTAGTGTTATATACTTATGATAGTTTTTTGTTTGATTTTGATAAAAGTGAGAGAGATTTGATTGATGAAGTCAAGCAAATAATTAATAATAATAAGTTACAAATAAAAGAAAGTTATGGAGACACCTACAATTTTAAATAAATCGATTAATATGTATACCATAGACGATTTTAGCGAATTTGCTAAATTAAATTTAAATGATTTGAATAATAAATTATTTTGCACCTTTACTACATTAGAGGAGTTAGATTCATTAATAAAGAATCTGACAACTACTTATAACATTATGTATAACAAAATATTTGTTTTGCATGTTAAAAGTAATGATGAGTATGTGTGTACCTATAATATTGATCAAGCAAATTTAAACACACTCCCAGATAATACAATTTTAGTACATAGGAAAAAAGAATCAAATACTTTATATACTATTAATGCTTTAAATGAATTAATTAAAAGATTAAATGGTGGGGTAGTTGATACTAAATTCCCAATAACATGGGAACATTATAAAAATACAATACTTCTTACTCAAAGAGATGAGTTAAAAGAATTAAAAACAAAAATCTACAAGATTCTTGAAGTATAGTTAGGCAAACCGAACATTCGTTCGTATATTCATCACATTAATAAACGTTATAAAACAAAAAAAGTTATCTATTATGGATTTAAATGCAATCAAAAATCGCTTGGAACAAATGAACAAGCAAACAACTGCCAACAGCACAGGTGGTAAATCATTATTTTGGAAACCATCAGTTGGAAAAGAAGTAGTTAGAGTAGTACCTAACAAACACAATAAACAATTTCCTTTTACAGAAATGTTATTTTACTATGGTATCGGACAAAGAGTTATGGCCTCTCCTCAAAATTGGGGTGAAAAAGATCCAATTCAAGAATTTACTAAACAACTACGTAACAGTGGTGATAAAGATAATTGGAGATTAGCTAAAAAATTAGATGCTAAAACACGTATTTTTGCTCCTATTGTAGTAAGAGGTGAAGAAGGTGAAGGTGTTAAATTATGGCAGTTTGGTAAAAAAGTATATCAAGATTTTTTAAATATGGCTGCTGATGAAGAAATTGGTGATTACACTGATATTGTAGGTGGTAGAGATATTAAATTAACTACTGTAGGACCTGAAGTAACAGGAACTCCTTACAATGATACATCAGTAGGACCATCTCTTAAAACATCAACATTATCATCAGATGATAAAATAGCTGAAAATTTACTAAATAATCAACCAAATCCACTTGATGTATTCAAGAAATTTACATTTGATGAGGTAAAAGCAGCATTACAAGATTTCTTATCAGATGGAGAAACTGAAGTTTCAACTACAACTACAACAAATACATCAACTTCGACTCCAGCTTCAAGTAATTATTCACTTGATACTAATAAGTCTAAATCTAAAGCAGATCAATTTGATGATCTATTTTCAGATGATAAGAAAAAGGATGATTTACCGTTTTAATAAATAAAATACATGGCGAAAAAGAAAAAAACACTAGGGGAAGCAGTCTCTAAAGAAATACAATCAAATTTCAATTTAGATGCTTTTAAAACCAAAAAAGGTTTAAAATCTAATATTAAATTTAAGGATCAGGACTGGATTCCAATTTCGTCAGCGTTCCAAGAGGTAACTTCAATTCCAGGTATTCCTATGGGGCATATTGTGCTCCTTAGGGGTCACTCGGATACTGGAAAAACTACCGCTCTTTTGGAAGCAGCTGTTGCAGCTCAAAAACGAAACATTATGCCTGTATTTATTATTACAGAGATGAAATGGTCGTGGGATCATGCAAAAATGATGGGGTTAGAAGTTGATGAGGTAAAAGATCCAGATACTGGAGAAGTAGTAAATTATGAAGGTAACTTTATTTATGTAGATAGAGAAACTATTAATTCTATTGAAGATGTTGCTGGGTTTATTTTAGATTTAATTGATGAACAGAAAAAAGGTAATTTACCTTATGATTTATTATTTTTATGGGATTCTATTGGATCAGTTCCTTGTGAGATGTCTATAAAATCTAATAAAAACAACAATGAGTGGAATGCAGGTGCAATGTCAACTCAGTTTGGTAATAGTGTAAATCAAAAAATAACATTATCTAGAAAAGAATCATCACCATTTACTAATACATTAGTTTGTATTAATAAGGTTTGGACATTAAAAGCTGAATCTCCTATGGGACAACCAAAACTAATGAATAAAGGTGGTTACGCTATGTGGTTTGATTCTACATTTGTAGTTACATTTGGGAATGTTATGTCAGCTGGAACTTCTAAAATTAAAGCTATTAAAGATGGTAAACAAGTTGAATTTGCTAAAAGGGTAAATATTCAAATTGATAAAAACCATATTAATGGTGTTACTACTAGAGGAAAAATTGTTATGACACCTCATGGGTTTATTTTAGATAATGACCGAGATCTTAAAAACTATAAAGATGCTAGAAAAGATGATTGGGCTGCTATTTTAGGTGGTGGTGATTTTAGAGTAGTTGAAGAAGGTCAAGCATTTACAGATATAACATCTTTTGAAGACGAGCCGCAATAAATTTTGATACCCGGGATATTTTTCGTATATTCCGGTATAAAACAAATTAAATGAAACAGAAAGAATTATTTAAACTCCTGGATAATATCCAAGAGCAAGGGGAAGGTACTGTAGTAAATAGTGAAAGAGTTCTATTAATAGATGGATTAAATCTATTTTTTAGAAACTTTGCAATGATGAATATGGTTAACCCTGATGGAGTTCATGTAGGAGGTTTAGGTGGTTTTTTCCGTTCATTAGGTGCTTTAATTCGTCAGATAGATCCAACACAAGTGTATGTTGTATTTGATGGAGCTGGATCAGCTAATAATCGAAAAAATATAATACCTGAATATAAATCAGGTAGAGATTTACAACGTATTACTAATTGGGATGCTTTTGATGATTTAGAAGATGAGCATGATGCTAAGGTAGATCAAATGGTAAGAATAATTCAATATTTAAAAACACTACCAGTTAAAACTTGTAGTATTGATAAAGTAGAAGCTGATGATATTATTGCTTATTTTAGTAAAGTTATTCCAAAAGACCCTCTTGATAAAATATTTATAGTATCTTCTGATAAGGATTTTATTCAATTAGTAAATGAAAATGTTATTGTATATCGTCCTATGGAAAAAGAATATTATACAGAACAAACAGTAATTGATAAGTATAAAATGTCCCCTAAAAATTTTATTTTACACAAAACTCTTTTAGGTGATAATTCTGATAAAATTAAAGGTGTTAAGGGGTTAGGTGAAAAAGGATTGTATAAAAAATTCCCGGAATTAACAGAACGAGATATGGATTTAAAAGATATATATAATATTTGTGAATCTAAATTTAAGGAGCATGTAGTTTATGCTAGGATAATTCAAAATTATGAGGAATTAGAAAAAAATTACAAAGTTATGGATTTAGATAATCCTATGATTAGTAAAGATGATGAAAAATATTTAAATGAGGTTGTAAATTCAAAAACACCTCCATATATTCCAGAGCAATTCGTAGCGTTTTATAATCAAGATAAACTTGGTGGTATGATACGAAATGTTGAGTTTTGGGTAAAAGAAATTTTTGAAAAATTAGTTATAAAAAAATAAGTTATATGACGTTGTTAAATTTAAACCAATATGGTCCTCATTTTCAAATTAAGGCCATTTCTTCATTACTAACACATAAGCAATTTCTAATTAGCATACATGATGTTTTAAGTGATGAATATTTTGATAATCAAGCACATAAGTGGATTATTAATGAAATATTAAGATATTATGATAGGTATCATACAACCCCTTCAATGGATATTCTTAAGGTTGAAGTTAAAAAAATTGATAATGATGTCTTAAAATTATCAGTTAAAGAGCAGTTAAGAGAAGCATATCAAGCATCAGAGGAAGATTTAGAATATGTTCAGGAAGAATTTTCTTTATTTTGTAAAAATCAACAACTTAAAAAAGCTTTACTTAGTAGTGTTGATTTATTAAAAGCAGGAGATTTTGATGGTATTAAACACTTAGTAGAATCTGCTTTAAAAGCAGGTAATGATAAAAATGTTGGACATGAATATAATAAAGATATTGAAACAAGGTTTAGAGAAGATGCAAGAACTACTGTTGCAACCCCGTGGAATAGGATTAATGAATTATTACAAGGCGGATTGGGAAATGGAGATTTTGGTCTTATATTTGGTAATCCAGGAGGTGGTAAATCTTGGTCATTAGTAGCATTAGGAGGACATGCTATAAAAATGGGTTATAATGTAATTCATTATACTTTAGAATTAGGTGAAGCATATGTCGGAAGAAGATATGATGCTTTTTTTAGTCAAGTACCAGTTGATAAAATCTTACAAAATAGAGAAAAAATAGAAGAAATAATTCCTCAACTACCAGGAGAATTAATTATTAAAGAATTTCCAACAGGACGCGCAACAATGTCTACGATAGAATCACACATTGCTAAAGTTGGAGACTCTGGAGTTAAACCAGATTTAATAATTATTGACTATGTTGATCTTTTAGGAACAAAAAAGAAAACTGCTGATCGTAAGGGTGAAATAGATGATATTTATACAAGCACTAAGGGATTAGCTAGAGAATTAGACATACCAATTTGGTCAGTTTCTCAAGTTAATAGAGCTGGTGCAAAGGATGACATCGTAGAGGGGGATAAAGCAGCAGGATCATATGATAAAATTATGATAACTGACGTGTGTATTTCTCTTTCAAGGAAAAAAGCAGATAAAGTAAACGGAACAGGAAGATTTCACATTATGAAGAATAGATATGGTATTGATGGTTTAACATTTGGTGTAAAAGCTAACACATCTACAGGTCATTTTGAAGTTGTAGATTATAATCCAGAAGATTATGAAAATGATACTCCACAACCCACAAATAGTTTTAATAATGAGTTAGATACTTTTGATAAGCAGTCCTTAAAAAGCAAATTTTTTGAACTAAATTCATAACTTTAAAAACATTAATATGGCAAAAACATCTTTATTAAAAGAACGTATAGTATATAAACCTTTTGAATATCAAGAAGCATCTGATTATTGGTTACAACAGCAACAAGCTCATTGGTTACACACAGAAGTACCTATGATGTCTGATGTTAATGATTGGAAACAAAATTTAACAGATAATGAAAAAAATATAATTGGTACTATACTAAAAGGATTTGCTCAAACTGAAACTGTAGTAAATGATTATTGGTCAACATTAGTTACAAAATGGTTCAGAAAACCCGAAGTAATTAAAATGGCTGTTACATTTGGCGCATTTGAAACAATTCATGCTGAAGCATATTCATTATTAAATGAAGAATTAGGATTAGATGATTTTAGTGAGTTTTTAGAAGATGAAGCTACAATGGCTAAAATTGATGCTTTAACAACTGTAAGAGATTCTCATGATGGTACTCCTAATTGGCATGAAAGAGCTAAATCATTAGCTATATTCTCAGCATTTACAGAAGGGGTTAATTTATTCTCTTCTTTTGCAGTTTTATTATCATTTAAACTAGATAATAAACTTAAAGGTGTGGGACAAATAGTTGAATGGAGTATTAGAGATGAATCTTTACATTCAGAAGCTGGTTGTTGGTTATTTAGAACACTAATGCAAGAACATCCTGAATTTAACACCCCAGAATTAAAAGCAGATATTGAAGAAGCAGCATTATTATCTTTAAAATTAGAATTAGATTTTATTGATAAAGTATATGAAATGGGTGATTTAAAAGGATGTCCAAAATATGATTTAGTGTCATTTATTAAACATAGAGTAAACACTAAGATGAGTGATTTAGGATATGGATCAATTGTAAATGGTATAGATAAAGATGCAGTACAAAGAATGAAATGGTTTGATAGTTTATCAGCAGGAAAACAACACACAGATTTCTTTGCAAATAGAGTTACTAATTATTCAAAAGGTGTTCAAGATTGGGACGCTAATGCAATATTTTAAAATATGGAAAATAACGCACTACAAGTAGATTATACAAATTGGGAAGCTGGAAAACAATACCCAGAATGGATGGATGAAGTTTCTTTAGCAACAATTTCAAAAGGATATTTATTACCTGGAGAAACAGTTAGAGTAGCATATAAAAGAGTATCAAATGCTGCAGCTGTAAGACTTAAAAAACCAGAATTAGCAAATAAATTCTTTAAAATAATGTGGAATGGTTGGTTAGGTCTAGCATCTCCCGTCTTATCAAATATGGGAACTGATAGAGGTTTACCAATTTCATGTTTTGGGGTTGATACACCTGATTCTATACGTGGTATAGGGTTAACTAACGCAGAACTAATGAAATTAACAGCATCTGGTGGAGGAGTAGGTATTTCATTATCTCGCATTAGAACACGTGGAGTAGAAATTACAGGAAATGGTAAAAGTGAAGGAGTAGTACCATGGGCTAAAATATTTGATTCATCAATAATTGCAACTAATCAAGGTAATGTTAGAAGAGGTGCAGCATCAGTTAATTTAGATATTGAGCATGGAGATATAGATGAATTTTTACAAATTCGTAGACCTAAAGGAGATCCTAATAGACAATGTTTAAATTTACATCAATGTGTTGTTGTAGGTGATTCATTTATGAGAAAATTAGAAGCAAGAGATCCTGAATCAATGAATAGGTGGGCTACAGTTTTAAAATCAAGAATGGAAACCGGAGAACCTTATATAATGTATAAGGATAATGTTAATAAAGATAATCCAATTGCTTATAGATTAAATAATCTAGAGGTAAGTATGACTAACATATGTTCTGAAATAACATTATTTACAGATGAAGAACATTCATTTATATGTTGTTTATCTTCTATGAATTTAGCAAAATATGATGAGTGGAAAGATACAGACACAGTTGAATTAGCTACTTGGTTTTTAGATGGTGTAATGCAAGAATTTATAGATAAATCTAATGGTAAGGATTCATTAAGAAGAACTCATTTTCATGCTAAAAAGGGAAGAGCATTAGGTTTAGGTGT
>Ga0209634_1000179_pt1 | contig 50030 bp, 38 predicted proteins | sample LinPmetageLP40_FD_184043 | JGI IMG/M metagenome (GOLD analysis project Ga0209634, IMG submission 184043) | Marine viral communities from the Pacific Ocean - LP-40 (SPAdes) (version 2) | ecosystem: Environmental > Aquatic > Marine > Oceanic | place: Pacific Ocean | collected 2010-08-26
ACATCAAGTGGTGCTAATAATGTTGATGCTACAACATCTAGTGGTGCTAATAATGTTGATGCTACAACATCTAGTGGTGCTAATAATGTTGATGCTACAACATCAAGCGGCGCTGAAGACTCTAATAGTAAAGAAACGACATCTAGTGGAGTTGAGGAGTCTAATAGTAAAGAAACGACCTCAAGTGGTGCTAATAAACGACCTAAAGGAAGGGATGAAGGTAACGAAACGACATCTAGTGGGGTTGAGGAGTCTAATAGTAAAGAAACGACATCTAGTGGATCTGACATAGTTACTACAGAGGCCGCAGAAAAAATAAATTGTTATGTAAAACCATTTTTTCCATTTAATCCATCTGTTTCTAAAAATAAAGGATTAAAAGGTTGTGGTTCGGCAGTTGATAGAGCTGGAAATTTTGATAATGATGCTTGTTTGGGAGAAAATTTAGATTCTTCTAAAAAGAAACAATTAAAATGGTGGGAAGAATGTTGTGAAGTAAGAAATAATACATGTACTTTAAAAGATAAATATGTAAAACTTCCAGGTAAATGTGATTTTAGTCCAATAAAAAAATTATTAAATAGTGATGATCAAACCATTCTTTTAAATGATTGTATAGAAAGATGTAATAAAAAAAAAACATGCACATATGATTATTGTAAAAATATATGTGAAAATTGTTCTGAATCAATATGCATGTGGAAAAAATATACTTCTAAACCTATATTGAAACCAGTTAAATTTAGATCTTTTGTTTATAATAAAAATATAAAATTATCATGGATAAAACCAGATGATATTAAAATTGATAGTTATTATGTTACTATGAAATGGGGTAATAATAAAAAAGTATATTCATATGTTAATAATACTACATTAATCGATTTTTTTATTGTAGATTTAGAAAATAATAATTATGATGTATCGATAATATATAAAGATTTAGATGGAAATATTAGTACAATATCTAATATAGAAACAATAACTATAAATAATGATGAAAATAATATACCAAATGTTACTACTAAAGTAGTAAATGTTATAAAAGAGAAAACTTATTCTGAAATTGAAAAATCATTATATGAATTAAATAAAGTTAGCGATAATTATAATATTAATATATATTAATGTATAAAATTTATTTACTAATATTAATTTTTAGTTTAATACTATATTTTTTATTAAATATTAAATATGAAAATTTTTATGTCCATACACCAACAACAATTAATATAGATAATAATTTACTTAAATTATATAATATATCAAACCAAAGTAACAAAATATATGATGAAATGAAGGATATTATATCATGTACTAGTGATATTAATTGTAATAATGGATTAGGTAAATGTATTTCAGACGGAATATCTAATAAATGTTATAAAGTAATTAATGATGTTACTGTATTTGAATGTGATAGTTCTAAAGAAAGTCATATTAAATTAGTAAATGTAGATAGTTTAAATATTCGAATGAAATTTTCTATTATTTTAAATAAATTAAATAATCAATTAATAGCACGTTCTGGTTTAAATGTATGGGTTTTATATGTTTATGATGATGGTAAAGATTCTAGATTTAGAATAGATACATATAATAGTAATGAAAATATTATAAATTCATATATTGGAACTAATATTTTATTATTAAATACATTATATAATATAGAATTAATAACTAAAACAAATGAAAACAATAAAAATGAAAATTATATAGAATGTATTATAAATAATACAGTTATGAGTGTTAAATTTTTTTCAGAAAAAAGAAATATTTATGATTGTATTTCTGTAGAAGGAGACGATAATGTATGTGGTCCAAAACCAAATGAATGTAGAAAAATATCTAAAAATTATAGTAAATGTATTTTTAGTAAAAATCATGAAATTATATTTGGACAACCAGCATTTCATTTGAAAAAATTAACAGATTTAAATTATTTAGATGGATATATTGGAAATTTTGTATTTAATTTCGAAGATTTATATACAAATAAATGTACCTTTAATGTTGATGAAAACAATAATTATGATAGTAAAAAGTTTTGTTTAGATAGTTGTAAATTAAATTCTTCATGTAATATAGATGATTGCAATATTAAATGTAAGGATATAAATGTATGTAGTTTTGATTCAACAAAAACACTATCACGTCATCAAGTAGATTGTATGAGTAAATGTCATACTTATGATAATTGTACAAGTGATTATTGTAAATCCCAATGCGAAGGATGTGGTGAAAATTGTTATTGGATAGCACAAAATTATAATAAACAAGATGTTAAATCATTTAAACCGGGTTCTCCATATATAATGTTATCATCAACATCATATGATGGTAAAAAGGGTACAATTAGATGGAAAATACCATATGAAGGTAAAACAGAAATCTTAGGATATATTTTATTTTTATATAAAACCTATAAAAAATATGAAGGTATGACAATTGATAAAATAAATACATATAATTGTAATAAATATTGTGAATATGTTGTTTCAGATTTAGTTAATAATGAATCATATACATTGGGTGTAAGAGCATATAATTCAATGGGAATAGGTAAATTATCTAATTTAATTACATTTAAAACATTTAAAAAACATGTTAATATAGATATATTAGAAGATATATGATTTATTTTTTTTATTTATATATTGTAATGGGTACATTTAAAATAATTATAGTATTAATAATCGTATTTTTATTAATGTATTATTTAAATAATACAGAACATTTTTATAATTCTGATGCAAATAATAAATGTAATGATCCATATAAATGGTGTGGTGGTGAGAGATATGAAAACGCATGGGAAGACCCATCTTTTATGGAATGTATTAATTATGTGGACGAAGAATGTGGATTTGGAGGCCCCCCATCTGGAGAAAATATTAATTGTAGTGATTTAATGACTTCAACTGAGTGTATGGTGGCGCCAGCGGGGTGTATTTTTGATGAATCAGACCAAACATGTAAATCTACCGATGTATGTAATCAGACAACTGAAATAAATTGTCAGAATAGTGGTTGTTTTTGGGATGATACAGATAAGATTTGCAGTAAGGAACCAAGGTCGGCAAGAGAAAATTCAGATGAATGTGATGATACGAAAACTAGGAAGTCTAATATTAATTGTTTAGATAGATGTAGTGATGAATTTCTATGTAGTGATAATTATAATAGTGATTACAAATGCAAACTTAATAATAATAAATGTGAAAAGGATTATAATATTATACGTAATGAATGCAATGGAAAGGTTGAAGCTATATGTAATGGTAATTGTGAATGGGATGATGCTGAGCCTATAGATTATAAAAAATGTAAAATTAAATCATCTGGAAATAGTGAACCATGTAATAATAGATCAATTGATACTTGCAACGATGATTGTCAATGGAATGACGATGCTTATAAATGTGAAGATGAATCAAGTAGTTCTAATGGAGGAAATCCTCAACAATATTGTGATATGTATAATTATAATGGAACTTATTGTGAAGAAATGGGATGTAAATGGACTGGTACTAATTGTATAGATGGAAATAAAGTAGAAGCTACAACCGCAGCAGCTACCACAGCAGCAGCTACGACAGCAGCAGCCACGGCAGCAGCAGCCACGACAGCAACTAGTAAAATTATAGATACTGCTATATGGTCATTTAATAATATAGATAAAGATGAGACTATTGTATATAATTTACCAAACCTTCCAAATCATTATCCAGATAATGGATTAAAAGAAGATAATAAAATATATTTATTTAAAATGAATATGGATTCTGAAATTGTATTAGATATTAATGAGGATTTAGTTGGTAAACCAATGACAATAGCATTTTATATACAACATAATCAAAATATAGAATTAAAAGATTATGATTTATTAACTATTAGTGGTGATGGAGAGGATATTGTGTTGGCATATAAAAAAATCAATAATGAAATACAATTATACAAAAAAAAAAATGATAAATTAACTTTAATATCTGATTTTAATATACCAAATATAGATTTGAATAAAGATGCTAAATATGGAATAAATTGGATTTCTATTAAAATTGATGTTAATAAATTAATATTAAATATAAATAACGTGTTTATTAAAACAAAAACATTTAAATTTTCTTTTAATAAAATTACTTTTAATAAATTTGATGGATATATTGGTCGTATAATTCTTTTTAATAATATTATGACAGATGAATATTTATGTAGTAGATATCAATGTTATAAAAATTATAGTAAATGCATGTTTAATCTAAAAAATATTTATACTAATAAAGTTAATGATCCACGCAAATGGATAAATATGGGTAGTAAAAATGCTATTAAGTGTATTGAAGGATGTAAAAATTCTCATGGAGATACATGTAATGTAATAGATTGTCAAAAAATTTGTTTAGAATGCCAAGATTATGATGATAATAAATGGACATTATCTGAGAAAAAAAGAATTTGTCCATGGTATGAAAATATTAAAATTATAGGTTTAGCAACTCCAGATAAACCTGAGATTAGAGGGTATACAAAAGGTGATGGAGTTATTATAATAGAATGGAAATCACCATCAGATGGTTCGTCAAAAATTACTAATTATATATTAGAAATTAAGGAAACAAATACAGATAAAAATTCAAAAATAATATTATTAGATGATATGAATAATTGCTCCTTGTGTGAATATAAAATAAATAATTTAAAAAAAAATGTATCGTATGATATCTATTTAACAGCTAAAAATAATGGAGGTATTGGGGAAAAATCAAATAAAATTACTATTAAAACAACTGGAAAAGAAGATAGTATTAGTAGTATATACGATGATATGAATAATAATTATATTACAAAATTGGACTATTTATATAAATGTAATAAAACAAAAAATACAGGTCATATATTAGATAATATAAATTTAGATTCTATAAATGTATTTCAAAGTATTAACAAATAAATTTAATGTTATTTTTTTCTAAACATCTTTCTAATATTTCTTTTATATTTTTAACTAATATAATATCTATATTTTCTAATATTTCTGGTTTATCTAATTTAATTATATCATAATCTAATTTATTTTCAAATGGAATTAAAATTGTTTCTAATCCAGCATATTTTCCTCCTTCAATTTTTAAATCTAAACCACCGATTTTAGTAATATTTCCATGAATATCTATTTCTCCAGTTAATCCAATTGTATTTTTGACTTTAATATTAGTAAATAATGATACTAATGCTAATGTTATAGCACCACCCGCAGATGGTCCATCTTTCGGTGTAGATGCTTCAGGACAATGTAAATGTAATCCATATGTTTTATTTTTATTTATTTTTGTTTTAATATCATTTGGTAAAATATTCCATGCAATTGTTTTAGCACAATAGATACTTTCTTTCATAACATCTCCTTGTTGACCTGTAATAGTTATATCCATCTTTGTGTTACTATATGAATTTGTAACTTGAATTGGAATAATACCACCTATACCGAGAGAGGTTGCATATAATCCATTTACTACACCAATTAAACTTTTTTCACCTATTTTTTTTAAATAAACTTGAGGTTTATTAGCAAATAACGTTTTAACATACTCAATTGTTATATGAATTTTTGATTCATTTTTATTATTCATAATAGAATCAAGATTAATTTCTCGTATAACTTCAAATAATTTTTCTTTTAATTTACGTATTCCTGCTTCATATGTATAGTTTGAAATAATATAATCAATAACTTCTTCATCAATAATGATTGACTCAGTATCATATCCAATATCTTCTAATTGTTCTGGAATAACATAATTTTTAATAATATTAATTTTTTCATGTTTTTGTAAATAATTAAATTTAATTCTATGAATTCGGTCTGCTAATATAGGGTCTATTTTATTAAAATCATTGTATGAAAATATAAATAATACTTTCGATAAATCTATATCTATTCCAGAAAAATATTTATCATTAAAATGGTCGTTTTGTCCATAATCTGTTAAATGTGTTAATATTCCAATAATTTCTTTTCCATTTTCAGTATTACTTATTTTATCTAATTCATCAACATAAATTATAGGATTCATACATTTAGTTTGAATTAATATATCTACAATTTTACCATAATTTGACCCTACATATGTATAATTATGACCTTCTAAAAGAGAACCATTACTAGAACCACCTAATGCAATAAATGCGAATGGTCTTGATACACCATCATTATCTACTAAACATTTAGCAATCCCTTTTTTGGCTAATGATGTTTTACCTATTCCAGGAGGTCCTTCGAAACCAATACAATATCCTGTCATATTTCCATTAATCCATTGTCCAATAATTCTTTTTATTTCATTTTTAGCATCATTTTGACTATAAATTGCTTTATTAAGTATTTTATCTACATTATTTATATATAGTTTTCTATCATTTTTAAATGTATCCCATTCTAATAACAATGCATCTATTTTATGTGTTAAATTATTATTATCTAAATTATTTGTATTTGGTTCTTTAATTTTACTTAAATATTTTGATTTAATATTTATAGATATAGAATCATCATTAAAAAATTGTTTTAAAATTAATGTATATTCTTTTTTTGATTTGATTATCTTAAATTTTTCTATATTTTCTTTATTAATAGATTTTATTAAATTATTAATAATAGTATTTTTTGTTGATTTTACATATGTATCAACTATAATATTTATATTTTGTTTCGAAACTATAAAATTATTAAATATCTTTAATTGTTTAATAGAATCTTCCATATTTATAAATAAAAATTTGTCATTAATATTATTAAATTTAAATTTTAATTCATATTTTTTGATAAATTGTATTGCTAATTTAATAGTATATTTAATCTTATTTTCTAATTCATCTTTTATATTTAATATTTCTTCTTTTTTATATATATTAAATGGTATTTTAAGCAATGAATCTAAATATTGCTGTGATTTTGAAGAATTTTCATTAGATTTATTTATAATTTCTTTATATTTGTCATATGCTTTTTGTTTAATATGTTCTTTACAATTCATTAAATATATTCTTTTTTCATAAGATATATCTTCTATTTTAAAATTCATATTTTTAATAGATTGTTCTATTTTTGTGCAATTATTTTTAAAATTCTTTTGTAAACTCCAATGTAAATTGTTATATATTTGTTCAGATAATGGTTGAGATTTTAATAAAAATGATTCATTATTTATTAAATCATACAATAAATATGCCATATACTGAATATTATTATTATCGATTAATAAAAAAAGAATAATAATATGCAATTGTTCTTTGACATGTTTATTTAAAAAATCTTTAACAATAAATGATATATTATTTTTTCTATATTTTTCTATTTTTATATAATCAGTTCCAATTTGTTCTATTAATTCGTTATTTGAATATATAAATAAATCACGCAATGATAATTGATTGATATAATTTAATGTGAATGATTTATTATTTTTATTAAATTTAACTAGTTGATTATATTTAGTACTAAATTCATTTTTTTTTATAAGATTTAATGGGTCTTTATCAAAATAACCAGTTATTATACATATACTATTATTTATTTTTAAATATATATTAGCTCCATTAATATGTTCAAATAATGATATATTTTTTTTTTTATTAATTGAATACATAAATGTTTTTGTTTTACTTATCAAATTAAAATCATAGTCATAATTATGTTTTTTATTGTACACATCACATTTAATAGGATGGAAATATTTATTTAAAAATATAAATTCAGCATCATTCATATAATCTGGGTATTTATCAAAAATTATATATATTAATGATTTTATAGTATTGAATCCAATTTTAGATATACTATTTTTAATATCTTTATTAATTTTATTTAGAGCTACTAAATTTTTTAATAAATTATTATTTAAATTAATATTATTAAAAGATTCTAATAATTTATTAATTTCCAAATTATTAATGTTATATAAATATGTTGATATTACGTTTAATTCTAAATTATTATTATTTGTTTTCATCATTATTTTAATATTTTCATAAATAGAAGTATGCATTTTCTGTATTTTTAATTTTAATTTAAAAATAAATTTATATCTATATTGGATAAATGTTATATATTGTAATTTTTCCATCGTTATAATTTAGATATAAAATTATTTAAGAATTTATACATTATTATTTATAAATGCCAAATTTAAAAGGAAAGGGAGGAAAAAAGCATCGACGAGGTAAAAATGTATCTACTGAATTAAAGGTAGATTTACCTGATGAATTTCAATATTTTGCATATGTTACTAAAATTTTAGGAAGTGGTCGTGTAAATTTAGATTATTATGTTCCAGTATATGATAAACATAATAATATTTCAGATTGGACTAAACATAGTAAAATAGGTGTTATACGAGGAAAAATGATGAGGCGTGTGTATGTTAATTTAAATGATATAGTTTTAGTAACTGAAAGAGAATTTGATGAAAAAAAAGTAGATATTATTGATAAATATGATATGGCACAATTAACATATCTAAAAAAATATGCAAACATGCCTCCTATTAATGAATTATCTGAAAATGATGTAGAATTTGATTTTGAAAATGATGATGCAACATTTACAAATAAAACATCAACTAATGATTATATGAAAGATATTCCTACGTTTAGTGACGATGATGAAGGGATAAAAAATATTTAAAATTGATTAATTATATAATATTATATTATAATAAACTATGGATAGTCTTGCTTTAGATGAAACATTAGTTTCAAATATAAAAGCAGGTACATTTAATAATAGTAGCTATTTTGGCTATAAAAGTAAAATACTAAAAAGTGGTATTTGTAAATACTATAGAAGAAAACAATTTGATAAATTTGAATGGTGTGTAGTCGAAATGATGTTGTTTGGATTAAAAAATAAAGGATTACTAACAAATGTATTAAATAGATTAAAAATTGTATTAATGGAAGAAATCATTTGTTATGAAATTGGAGAAATATATGAATGTGTTCAAATTTTTAATAAAATTGATTCGGGTTCTCTAGAATTAGATGATAAAATAATAAAAGTGTTAGAAATATGTAGTATTATTAAACATGTTAGAAGAGGTCGAATTGTAAGTTATATGAGTTGTTGGTGGAAATATCATAAAAATAGTTATGATTTAAATTTAGTTACTATTAATAAAGTTAAAAAATATAGCAAAAAAAATGATACTGATGAACTTTTAAAATATGGAGAATTATTTATTCATTTTTTAGAAACCAAAGATGAAAAACTATTTGATATTTATCTTAAATTATATTTTAAAACTGGAACTTATGGATCGCGATATAGACGAAAAGATGGTGTTTTCTTGTTATTTGAAATAGTCGAAGATAAATATAAATCAAATAAAAAATTTATGAAAGTGTTTGAATTTATTAAAACTATGTTTTTTAGAAAAGGAATGATTGAAAGACGAGCATTTGGTATATGGTTAATGATGATTGTGTGGAAATTTGATGTATTAGATTTTGACAATAAATATGTTGGTATTAAATTGACTAAACCACAATTAAAATCTTATATGGAATCTAGAACTAAAATATCTATTAATGAAGATTATGTAGTAAAAGATTATCATATTAGTAAAAAATTTGGATTAGCTGGATTTGGTAATCATGGTAGCAAAGTAATTGGAGAGGATTTATCTATATTAGGTTCTAATGGTGTTAAATATAGACAATTATATGTTGATGATAAAAATGGTAAAGTTAAACCTTCTAAAAAACTAACTGAATTTGCTACTATTATTTCTAAAAATGTTATAGAATCTGGACTATCTAGTTTTATAAAAAGTAAAAAGAAAGCAACAACCCATCCAAAAAAAAAGAAATCAACATCTCTTAAAAAAAAGAAATCAACTAATAATACTAGTACTAAAATTGATAGTCTATTATTTTCAGAAAAACATGAAAATAAATATTTAAAAGGTTATGTTCAAAAAAAACCTACTGTATATAAAACATTAGATAATGCTATAACTAATTCAGTACAACATAATGATGTTGGTGGAATCACTTATTCTAAAAAGAAGAAATTTACTTTAAGAAAAGGTAAAGAATTACTAAATAGTCATAGTGGAGAAGCTTCATGGTTAGGAAAAAGTGTTAAGAAAAAGACAAAATTTAATGTTAAAACATTAATAGTTAAAGAACCATCTAATGAAGGTTTATTGAAATATTTTAATATTAAGCCAATGACGACCTTAGAATTAAAATCTATATTACAACTTCCACAAGGACAAAAATTAACTAGTACTAGTAAAAAAAGTGTTTATATGGGTGAAACCCATGTTTATAAAGGACCATTTAGTGCTAAAGATATTAAATTAATCAATAATATTAAATTTACATTAGCATTAGAAATGTTAGAGAAAATATGTGATATACCAATGAATATGCATAGTTTGTTGAAATTTGACATAAAAGAAAAAGATGGATATTATTTTGTTGTATATAAAAATATAGGAAATATAGTGGGAGCACAAGCAGAAGAAATTAATACAACAATTATTAGTAAATCGTTTGCCGAAATGTCTAAAAAAAGAGGTGAAAGTAAACCCTCTAAACTAGTTAAAATATTTCCAAGAGGTGTTATAAAAAGAATTAGTGATATTATTAATTTATATCCAGATAAATTTACGAATGATATTAAATTAGCAACATTGCAACATTTATATTTAAGATATCTTTTAAATATTGGAGATTCAGGAACACAAAATGTATTGTATAGAGAAGATGGAAATGTTAAATTAGTAGCGGGAATTGATATGGAAGAAATACGTGGAAAAGACCAAGGAAATACTAAATTAGAATATTTATTTAATTCAAGATATAATAAAAAAATAGCATTATTTAGAGATTCTATTGAACATGTTGTTCCAGTAATAAAAGATAAATTAGATGTCTATAAAAAATCATTTTTAGATATTGGAATAAATGTAGATGATATTAAAAAGAAGATTGATAAATTTAATAGTTCTAAATCTAAACCATAATTTAAAAAAAAGGAGATTTAAAGATAATTGTACTATATTAATTAGATATGGGTATTCCATTATATTTTAAAATTATTTCGGAAAAATATCCAGATATTATAAAAAGTAATATTGAAAAAAAGGATAGTTTATTTTTGGATTTAAATTGTGCAATTCATCCATGTTGTAGAAAAATATTAGAAAATTATAGTGTTAATAATTTTAATAAAAATAATGTTGAAAATAAAATGATTAATGAAGTATTAAATTATATTCATAAATTAGTAGCATTTGTAAATCCTAAATTATTATATTTAGCTATTGATGGAGTAGCACCATGTGCTAAAATGAATCAACAAAGACTTCGTAGATATAAAACTATTTACGAAAAAGAAAAAACTGATAGTATTAAAAAAGAAGAGAAAATAGAATCAACCAATTTTAATTGGAATACAAATGCTATTTCACCTGGAACAGAATTTATGGATAAATTATCAAAGTCTATTATTCATGAAATTAATAATAAACAAATTTATAAAGATATTAATGTTCATTTTAGTGATTCATATATTCCAGGTGAAGGAGAACATAAAATTCTTGAATTTATTAAAAATAACGAATTAGATAATAATATAGTTATATATGGTTTAGATGCTGATTTAATTATATTATCATTTGTATCACATAAAAATAATATATTTTTACTTAGAGAAGCATTACAATTTGGAAAACCAGTAATGGACCAATTTTTATATTTAGATATAGATAATTTAAAATATTATATAGTAAAAGATATTCAAGAAAAAATATTAATAGCAGACAATACACTATTATTTGATGAAGAAAAATTAAATAATTTAATAGATGATTATATTTTTATTACATTTTTAATTGGAAATGATTTTTTGCCACATTTATTAGCATTTGATTTACGAAATGATGGATTAACATTTTTATTAGATAAATATGTTGAAATGTATGTTATTTACGAAGATAATTTAGTAAATCGAAAGAAAAATACTATAAATTGGTTATTTTTGAAAACATATTTAAATGCATTAAGTTCATATGAATCTGATTTATTATTGAAAATGTCTAAAAAAAGAAAAAAATTTAGATTAAATAAGCCATACAGTAGTGAATATGAAAAAAAAATAGATTTATTAAATAATTATCCAATATTACATCAAGAATCTGAAAATTATGTAGATATTGGACGAAAAAATTGGAAATATCGTTTTTATAATAAAGCATTAAATATATATGACAATGATGATATAGACCATTGTTGTTTAAATTATATAGAGGGATTAAAATGGACGTATGACTATTATTTTAAAGGATGTAAATCTTGGAAATGGAAATATAACTATAGACATGCACCATCTATAGTTGATATTATTAATGTAATGAGTAATACTAATTTAAATGACATTAAATTTAAAGAAAATAATCCTTATAGTCCAATAGTTCAATTATTATCTATATTTCCTAGTACAAGTCGTAATTTAATACCTAGTGAATATCGTCATTTAATGACCTCGTCATCCGATATATATGATTATTATCCAACACATTATGAAATAGATACCTATTATAAACGTTATTTTTGGCAATGTGAGCCTATTTTACCATTAATTGATTATGAAAGAATTAATAGTTGTGTAAAAAAAATTACAATGCCAAAATATATTAAATCTAAATTAAATTCTAAAGTGCATATTAAATTAAAGTGTTGATTGTAATTTAGTCATTATGGATGATAATTTTAATACTGTTGTTTTATATATTTTATTTAAACTTTCTAATTTTTTACTATTACTAGGTGTTTCATTATACTCATCTTTTATATTAATAATTTTGTAAATTTTTTTTAGAATTTTAATTAAATTAGTTAATTCTTTTAATCCATCTGTAAAAGATGGTATAGATCGTGTTGTAATGACTAATTTATTTAATATATTTAATTCTTTTTTTTGTTGACAAGAATACTCAAATTCATTTTTAAATGATAATGGTCTATATTTAAAATAGTTAAAATAAGTATCATAATCAAATGTGTCATTATATTTTTTTCCTGGTATATATGTTATTGCTTTTTTAAATTTTATATTTAATGGTTCATCAATTCCAAAATCATTAGAGTATATAGTATCTATTTTATAACCTAATTTGGATAGTGCTTTAATACCAGTATCTGTATTTATAGTAACTAATCTATTACTATCTGGATTATAAATCTTTGTTGGTGTACTAAGATGTAACATAGTTCTAACTAATACATAGTTAACAGTATCTTCTAATATAGTTTTATACCTTCCGAAATCATTAAGCATTGATTCCACTTTTTCTCTTTCTAATTCGGGCATTCTAGAATTACCAGTAAAATCGTGCCCTTCTTCAATCATAGCATCATAATCATCTCCATCATTGTAAAATCGATAATAATATCTACCTAAAACACGTAATAATTCTCCATATTTATTTCTTGAATTACCACTTCTAGGAATTAATTTATCATATAAATAGTCATATGCTTTTTGAAACTTACCAGTAGAATTCCAGTAACTCATTTTATGTTATAAATAATTAAATATTTTATGAATCAATTTTAAAAATCTGTATTAATAATATATGGCTCAATGTATTAGTTATTGTTTGGTTGGTGCAGCACTACTTGGTTCAATGATAGTTACGATGTTAGCAAGTAAACGTTCTAAAAATTTTAAGAATTTTATGAATTTATTAGATGATAATCAACAACAAATTTATAAAAGTGTAATAAAAGAAAGAATGACAATTTATGTGCAAGGTTTGGTAATCGGTGTTATATTAGCTATTTTGTGTACTTTTAGTAATAAGTTATCTAAAAATAATAAAATATGTTTATTTATTGTAATAGCACTAGGATTTAACATGTTATATTATTCTTTATATCCTAAATCAACTTATATGCTAAGTCATTTAACATCAGTCGAACAGAATAATGCTTGGTTAAAAATATATAAAGAAATGAAATTACGATGTAAAGTTGGATTATTATTAGGTATTGTTGGATATGTATTATTAGGAATGGGATGGTGTAATTAGTTTTATATTTATTTTTTTTTTATTTTTATTTTTTAATGGAATATTTAAATTCTTTAAAAACTCTTTATAGTTTTAATGATATTCAATTGGAATCGTTGAAAAATAAATTGAAAATCAATATTTTTCCAAATAATGTAGATAATGTCAAAAGTCAATTAAATAATTTAATGGTTCAGCAAACATCTATTAAAAATAGAATACCGCAACATAAATTTAATGTTATTAATAATTTTATTATAGAAATTTATAGTTATGTAAATGAATTTGAAAATAATAGTAAAAATGTAAATAAAGTGTTTGATCAATCTAATTATAATTTAGATACAAGTATATTAAATCAACCAAATATTAATAGACAAATTCCAGAACTTAATAATCAAACCCAATATGGAATTAATAATAGAATTCCTTTACCAATTAATAGTAGATTAAAAACATCAAATAATGTAATAGATAATATAGATCCATATAAACTTTATGGAATAGAAAAAAATAGTAAAATAAATTTAGATGATTTAAAATCTAAATATAAAAAATATGCTTTGCAAACACACCCAGATAAAAATAATGGCGAAACTAAAAATTTTAATATTATAACAGAAGCATTTAAAGTATTATATGAAGAATATAAATTAAAACAACACGATAAACAATTTAATGAACTTAAAAGCAATTCAACAAGTTTTATAGAAAATCAAAATAGAACGCATAAAAAGAATATAAATTTTTCACAAGACAATTTTAATGTAAATAAATTTAATAAAGTCTATGAAGATAATAGAATTGAAAATGTTCATGATGATGGGTATGGAGATTGGTCTAAATCAAATAAATTTGATAGTGAAGATATAGTAAAAGATAATAAATTAAATACGGGGAACTTTAACACTATGTTTGATTCTAATATAAAAATGTCAAATAACATAATTAAATATAGAAATCCTAGAGAATTATTTATGAATAATGAAAATAATTGTGAAGAATTAGGAGCAACCAAAATAGATAATTATACAGGGCAAACAAAATCTATAAATTATACAGATTACAAAGAAGCACATACAACAAATAGATTAGTTGATACAAATATTAATATCAAGAATTATAATTCTGTAAATGAACTTAAAATGGAAAGATCTAATATTAAAGAATTAACAGCTGAAGAAATTATGGAAATTGAATTAGAAAAATCTAAAAAAGAAGAATATGAATTAAAACGACAACAAAATATTAATAATAATGATAAAGCACATTTTAAAAATTATAATAAAATCCATAATATTATGTTATCACGAAGATAAACATGTTTATATATTTTATTTTTTATATTTGAATATATTAATATGAAATTAAAGCAAATAGATTTAATGACACGTGAATCATTAGTAAATTTAGGTATAAAATTACAATTAAAAGGTCACAAAACATTATTTCAAAAACCATATATAAAAAAAGAGTCACTAAAAACATTAATTTTAAATGAAATTAAAGAATTTAAAAAAATGAGACGGTCTAATTCTGTTAGTGGTGCTAGTGGTGCTAGTGGTGCTAGTGGTGCTAGTGGTGCTAGTGGTGCTAGTGGTGCTAGTGGTGCTAGTGGTGCTTCAACAAATACTGATGATTCTAAAATTAGACGTTCAAAATCATTTACATCATTTAGAAAAAAATCATTAAAAAAAAATTGTTCTTCGATAAATGATATTATACAGATATATGATATAGATAGATGCATGTATCCAAAAGTAAGTAAATTAGTTGCTATTGGAGATATACATGGAGATTTATCGGTTGCTATAAAAGCATTGAAATTAGCTGGTGTAATTGATGCAAAGATTCCAGATAATTCACGTAATATTAATAATATTAAATGGACAGGTGGGGATACATATGTAGTTCAATTAGGTGATCAAATTGATAGAGTTAGACCAGCAAAATTATATAATAATTTATGTGCTGAAGATGATAGTGATTTAATTAAAGATGAAGGTTCTGATTTAAAAATAATAACTTTATTTGAAAATTTACATAAAGAAGCAAAACAAAAAGGAGGTGCCTTATTTAGTGTATTTGGAAATCATGAATTAATGAATGTTGATAGTGATTTTAGATATGTAAGTCCAAAAGAATTTTATGAATTTGGTAATTTTTTTAATGGAAAATACGAGAAAAATTCATCTGTACCATATGGATATAAAGAAAGATTAGAAGTATTTAAACCAGGTGGTTTATTATCTAAAAGATTAGCAATGACACGATACTCGGTTATCCAAATTGGTAGTTGGTTATTTGTTCATGGAGCTATTTCACCAACATGTGCAGAGAAATATTCATTAAATGATATAAATAAGCATGTTAAAAATTGGTTGTTAGGAAATGGAACTGAACACATTAACAATTTATATCATAATGATAATGATGATGATTCACCATTTTGGTCAAGAATTTATAGTGATATGGATGAATGGGATGAACAGCGGAGTATTCAATCTTTCAATAAAACTATAAATAATTTAAATATTAGAAATTTAAGAAATAATTCAAATGTAATAAAAGGAATGGTAATGGGACACTCTCCACAATTTATGTATAATAAAGGTATAAATTCATCAAATAATAATAGAATATGGAGATGTGATATAGGTGCATCTAAGGCATTTGGAGATGTTGATAATAGTCAAGAGGGTAATTTAAGAAAGGTTCATGTTTTAGTAATAGAAGATGACTCTAAATTTCATATTGTTAAAGAAAATAATTAATTCATTATTTTATTTTTCATTTTTAAGAGTTCATCTGGATTTACAAAAGGATTCATATGTGTAAATTTTTGTGGAAATCTTGATTTTGTTTTTTTTAATTTAATATTTTTAAGTTCGTCCATAGTCATTCTAAATCCAGAATTAGTATTTAATGATTTATTTTCTTTTTTAACTTTTTTTTCTATTCTTTTAAATGGTTTAAGTATAGGTTCTACTATTTCTGATTTTGGTAAATATTTATTTAATAAACTCGAATCTATCTTATCTTGTGACATTTTATTTTTAACAGCTTGTGATGGAACACCACATTTAATCATTTTTATATATTTATCTATATTTATATCATCATCTATAAAACTATATGTATCGAGCATCGGTTTTGAATAAATTTTCATTTGTAAAATATTCCAAACTATTCCATATGAATTATTATTAGTCCATATAAATTGTGGTATAATTAATAATTTTACATAACTTTTTGATTTAATATAATCTAAATTTAATAGTTTTTTTGATTCGCTAAATACTAATATATCATCATAAAATGATAGTCTTAAACGGTCTGGATAAAATTCTGTAGATTTAAAACTAGATAAAAATTTAATATTTTTTTTTTTAAATTTTTTTTTAATATGATTATTAATGTTTAATATAATAGATTTTAATTTTTTCATATCATTTTTATCAGAATTAATAAATGATATATCTATATAACTTTTATTATTATATTTATTTATTCCAAATGGAATATACATTATAGGAGTTTGTATTATCAAATTATTATTATCATATTTTATTGGATAATTTGTAAATTCATTACTAATATTTATTTGTTTTTTAATAGTTAATAATTTAATATTAATGGTTTCATTATATTTTAATATTGTATTCATACTATTAATAGTATATTATTTATAAGTATCATCATAATTAAATACTATTTTTTTAAATAATATAAAAAATAAAATTTATTAATATAAATGGATAAAGAGTGTTCAATATGTTATGAATCTCTTGATGATACAAAAATATCTTTAAAATGTGGACATGCATTTCATTATAAATGTATATTCACAACTTATAATGCTGCTATATCTAAAAATTCAAGAAATCCTAGATTATGTCCTTTTTGTAGAAATGATGGTGGATATTTAAAATTAAAAGAGAATGTATATCCAATCAAAGGTATTCATAGTGAATATTATGAAATTGAAAAATATTTAATACGAAATGATTTTGAAAAAATTAAAGAAATTACTAAAAAATATATAGATAATTCTAAATGTAATGCTATATTAAAATCTGGTATTAATAAAGGTTATCAATGTAAAAAACATAAAAAAAATAATTTAAATTATTGTCATTTACATAGTCATAGTTATAATGATTCATTAAAGAAATAAATACATATAGATATAATACTTATTAAAATTATAGTCATAAAATATAATACAGTTTTAGGATTTGATAATCTATATATATAAAAATATTCTAAAATTTTTATAATAATTAATATCACAATACCTAATAATATATATTTAATATATCTATTTTCTAAAGAATCAATGGATTTATTATTTTTAAATAAAATATAGAATATAATACAACTTAGTATAATTCCCCAAAATATTTTTGTATTATTATTTTCATTTTTAAATATTAAGTTAAGAATAAATAAAGATATAAATATTATAATTAATCCAAATATAATTAATTGAATCATTATAAATTACATAGAAAAATTATTATTATTTTTTTTATGAATAGTACGAGTTAATTTGACTTTTTCAACAACTCCGCGATTTTCTAATACAATTTGTGAAACTGCTTTAGATTTGTCATTATCTTTAAAATATATATCTAACCCACTTAATAAATTTTTTTTATTTAATGGTTTCGCTCTTTTAGATACACTATAAATTAATCTACCATTTTTAGTATTCATATTATCTATTTCAAATAATTTCATAGTATTTAAAATTGTTTCAGATAATTTCGTTTTTTGTTTTCGACGTTCTGTCAGTGCTTTATTTAATGCTTTTATTTGATCATCTAAATCAAGATATGTTTTAACATCATTTTTAAGTTGTTCTTTATAAAATTGAAATTCTTGTTCTGTTAATTCTTTGTTATCCATATACATTTATACAATATAAAAATGTCTAAAAAAAAACTAAATTATGAAAATCCATCCATAATTACATTATTGTCAAGAATGGTAAAATATCAAAATAATGAATTATTAGAAAGATTTGGTCAAAATTATAATTATACTGATAAAGAAATTAATGATTTAAAACAAACATATATTAAATTAAATCATATTTATCCAAATGTAGTTCAAAAAAAAAATCGTGAACATTTGCAATGTTTATTAATTAAAGATTTTAAATATTAATATATTATTAATGAAGTTAAGTGATAAATCTAATACTTATAAAAGACCTAAATTTACAAAACAAGATATTATTAGTAATAATGCCGAGCTTTTTGAAAAAAAATTACATAATTTTATTCAAATTCATCCTGAAAATTTTGAAGATATAAATACAGGAATATGGATACGTTATATATCGAATGAAGGTAAATATAGAAGTGGTGGTCAATTAATTATTAATAAAGCACCTAATTTTTTTATATTAAAAAATCCATTTAACAATATTACCTGGTCTGTTAATTTAAATAATAATATTATTTTTATAAAAAATATGGGACTTCAACAAGATAAAATGATTGAAAAAAATAATTTATACAAATTATATGAAGCAGGATTAGTAAAAATATTGGATGAATAATAGTTGAAAGTTTAAATTTATTTTATTTTATTATAATATAAATGTCGTCTGCATTAGAAATACAATTATTAGGATTATTAGAAGCTACTAAAAATAAACAACATTATAAAATTATAAAAGGTTATGGTGACAATAATAGTGTTGTATCAAAATTAATGAATTATTTGAAAGGTCCTAGTTTTAAAGGTTATTTAAATTTAGATACATTTAAAGATATATTATATACTGTTTCGGGAGGAAGGGTTTTAGATGATAAAGGTAAATTATTAACTGATGATTTTCATTTTTTAATAGATCATTTATTAAAAAATTTTTATGAAAAAGAAGGGCAAGAAGGGCCATATTATCCTATTCCGGGAATTGATGAGGATATATCATCCTGGGACACTACAGGACAAGCAAGAGAAATACTGGGAAAAAAAAATATTCAAATGTTAAAATTTGAAATAACAAATGAATTACAGAATCTAAAATATGATATCAATTCTACTCAATTTCCGACGACTGATCCAAATAGAGAGCATTATGAAAAAATTATTCAACAAAATTTATTAAATCCAAACTCAGCCACTACCGCCCCACCAGATGGTGTCGAATTCACACCAGGACCTTTATATGACACAACATCCCAATCATATAAAGTGCAAGACGCTAGTGACGATAATGAACAGTTATTATCTATTAGTAATTTTGAAAAATCTGATTATTGGAGCAAAACTACTCCATTGCATAAGGCAGATATTAATATTATTCAAAAAAGAATTAATTGGTGCCATGAATTAGAAATATATTATATTGTAAAACATTATGAATTAAGATATATATTTAAAGAAATTACAGAAGTGATTGGTAATTTATATTTAGTGTGGCATGTTTTACTTGTATTAATAAATTTACAAGAATCTCCAGATAATTTTGATTTTGATATAAATTTACCTCCAACATTTAAATCCACAATTAATGCATTATCAACAAATCAAAATGATAGTCTTAATTTACTTAATGAGAATGCTAAAAAATATAAAAAAATCTTTACTGAATTAAGAAACACAGTTGGTGCAGCACAACCACCAACTGCTCCAATTCCTTTTTCTAGTAGTGTGGGTCTTCCAGGTAAAACAGTGTTAACAAATGATTCATATCCAGGAAAAGGTACTGCTGCAAGCGCAACTGGTAACACTGGAAAAGGAATATTTAAACAAATTGGAGGAAACATTATACAAAAGGGGGGTGGCATGGTTGAAAGATTACAAGCACACGTAGAACACTTGTTAAAAGAACAAATAATGAAAAATAATTATACACCTAAACAAATACAATTAATTAATCATGTTAAAAATTATATTAATATGCTTCAAAACCCAAATTATGTACTCGAAGATCAAAGTACTCCTTTAAGCGGAGATTTTGTTCAAGGTACTGTTGATTTAGAAGATGCTATTAAATTTGAAGATGATACTCAATTATTTAATATTACAGATACTGATTATATAGCAACACAACTTAAAGAGACGGAAAAACAAAAAATAGAATCAGAAAGGGAACTGCATGGTATTGAAATGTTATTTAAAAATTATGAGGATGGAAAGTCTATTAATCTTGATAATTTACCTGATTCGATTAAAGGTAAAATAAAGGGTGAATTAAATGATTTATTACCATTATTTGAAAAAGATGGGAATGGAGTACATGAATGGAAGAAAAATAGTAATAATTATAAAGTTGACGCAAATGGAAATTTAATATTTGATTTTTATAAAGATGATGGTATAGACAGTGGTGGAAACGTTACATCAACACCATATAATAAACGTGATTCAACAACATCTGTTGCAGATGGTAGAATCTTTACAGAATATGATTTAGCGAGTGATGATAATGTAATTCAAATTCAAAAATATTTGAATAATTGTCATATATTAGAATTATTATATTTAAGAAAACATACTGAATTTAAGATATTATTTAATTTTTATAAAAGTATATTTACAGATTTTGTTTACTATTTTGTTCTTCTAATTAAATATATATCTATTATAGGAACACGTGCTGTTGATAAAAAGACTGTAGTTTATTTACCAGCACCAATTATTACAAAATTATCAGAATTAATAAAAGATCAAGACCATATTATGAATAGTATTAATAATTTAAGAATTTATTCAGATCCTTCTAGCGGCAGCGCTCCCAAAGATAATGGTGCCGCTGCTGCTGCAGCCATTCCTCCTACAGCTGCCGCGGTGGCAGCACCTGGTAAACCTGTTAAGCCTTCTGTATATACCCCCCCCGCATATAATATGCAACCCGTATTAGTTGATTATGTCGGTACTGCTCCACCTAATCTCGGTTTAGGGTCATCCCTTTCACCGCCTCATGGAACTGGTGAAGTGTCTAACTATCCATATATAGGTAAGGGTGGTTCACGTTATAACTATATAGGAGCGGGGGGGGAACCTACTCCCATTGATGAAAGACGGTGGAAGTCAATGATGAATGGAACAAGCGCCACACTAACCGGGATGCCACCCTCATTGCAAGCAGTCGAGGCAAAGCGACAAAACAAACAAGTTATAGATGGTATGAGGTGGGAGCCTGCCACTAGCCAACTAGTACCTAATTATATAAATCCATTTGCGACTGATTCTGCATCTCAAGCACAATTTGAAGAATTATTAGGTAATTCTTTAAAATACGGTTCTACTACAACTTCAAATAAACCACCACTTGACCCGGCTACCGGAAATCCTTTACCTGGAGCCCCGTCATTAGAAAAAGAAAATGAGACTCAAGATAAAGGACGTGCCGCAAAAGAAGGAAGATATCAAACTAAAAAAGATGACTATAACACCAAGCATGCAGATATCTTATCTAAAATATCTGCAGCTATTACTAAATGGGATGGGGATGGAAAAGTTGGAACACCTCCTCATAATCCTACTGAGTTGAAGGATTTTATTAATAATACATGTCATTATGGCCATAGTGCTGTTAGAGTTGCTGATGAAGTCGACACTCCTTATAGTGCTTTGAGAGTTAAAATTGGGGATTTAGGAACTGCACAAGCATCACTTGGTACTGATAAAACCAGCTTCGATAATGATATAAAGGATGCTGTATATACTGAATCACTTGATACACTATTAGATGGAATGCATTCAAATATTACTACTTTTATGAGTACTGTAACGTCATTTGAGGTGGATTATGAGGCGTATAAAAATAAAATGGATGAGATTAAAACAGAAGCAATGAATAATAAGCAACTAACAGATGAAGAAGCAGAAACGATGAAAGATAATTATATAACTAAAATATCTGAACAATTAGTTGTAGATTTCATAAAGAATGGCTTAATGTCTTTAACGGATACTGCGACTGATAATGCTGAAATAATAGCTTATTATAAAATTATAAACAACACTGATATAAATGATAAAGAAATTGCTACTTCTGGCGGTACATTGAAAGATAAAATTGCGGCGGATAATAAATATGCTTTATTAGTAAATTTTAATACAAAGATTTTTACTTATTTGAAGGGGCACCAAACAACTCATAGTCCACAAGCATTATATGAAAATTTAGATGAATATCCAGCTGCGATTGGTAAATTAACAGCACAAGATGGTAATTTTGATAATATTAATCCAAAACCTATATTAATTGCAACTCTTGCCGACGGTGGGGACCCAAATGTTAAAATTGATGAGCATTGGGGTAATGAAGCAAAACAAACGAATTTTATTAATGATATATTAGGTAAGATTAAAGATCCAATGGAATCTAAAGCAGGTACATTTAATACATTTGTATATAGTTTATTTAAAGGTCTTCCCGCCTCTTCTACAGATGAAAATAAAATAAGTTATGATTGTGAACAAGGATTTAAAAAATTATTATCTTTATTGGCAATTAATATTAATGGTGGGGAAACAGCAATATCAAAAAATAGTATGGCTACAACATCAAGTGGAACTATAATAAAATCTAATATATTTTGGGATGGGCCGAAAGAGGAAGATGGAATGATACTACCTGCAGACATTTCAACGTACACTAATGGGGAAGTATCTAAAAGTGCTACAGCTAAAGAAATAGCTACAGTAAATATATTATATGATATTTGTTATAAATGGAAAAATGACACTACTACTGAAGCTGAGGATGCAAGAAATAAAAGTAATTGTTTTACATATTATTTAGAAAAATACGTACTTAATAATACTCATGCTGGAAAAGACGTATTTACAGATGGGGAAATTTTTAAGGAATTAATAACAAAAATGGATTTTAATGAACAAAGTTATTTTCAACCAGAAAGAGCTGATTTTATTGATATTAAAATAGGGTCTGCTAGAGTTGTTATTGTAGTTAATAGTCGATTTAGCAATGTTCCTGATAATAAAGCTGATATAAGGACTATTAATGCAGATGGGGAATCAAAAGCAAAAAAACACAGCGAAAAGGACACTGACGGGAAGAGAATAAACAATACTGAAGAATTATTTTTAGTTACTGGAAAAACTCCAAAATCTAAAGAAAATTTTCATAATTATTGTTATATACCAACCAGTGCAATGTGTAACGGGGAAATTGAAGGTGTTTTAAATAAAGATGTTGGTAAAATTGAAGCTACTGGATTAATTCCATTTAACAAGGAGAAACCAGAAGAAAAATTCGATAACACTAAATCTGATAAAAAAATTGTTATATGGAGTGGACCATATAATCAAGTTTATTCGGACGAGACTAAATTTACAGGTGAAAAAACTAAAAATTTACAACAAGATAGACCTGTATCAAATTCTACCGATGAAGGTATGTACATTGCTGATGTTGTTGAAAATTCATTTAGTGATGCTATAGATAAACTTAAAATGAGAAAAAGTGTTATTACATTTGGATTTGGTTTTTCTGGTTCAGGAAAAACATATCAGTTAGTTACAGGTGGTGATATAGGACCCAAGAAGGACAAATCTATTTTATTTAGGGTAGTCGATGAAATAAATAAAAACTTTGCGAGTGAAATAAACAAAATAACATTTTCTATGTGTGAATTATATGCATATGAAGAAGTCGAATTTTCTGATAAATTTAGTAATGCTGCTGCGAAGACTGCTGGTGCCAATGGTAAATTGTATTTTAAAGATGATTTACCGGTTTTGCCTAATGGAGCGGGACAATATACAAATCAGATTACAGTAGGCACTAATAAAGATATTGAACTTGATGATTTTTTTGCTAGTGGAGATGCTGAAAATGCTTTATCAGATGATCTTAAGAAGATAACATTTAATACAATTGATGAACGTGTTAAATTATATAGATACAATACAATGAGAATTGCTCCAACACCAAATAATTCCGAATCATCTAGAAGTCATTTATTTTATGAATTTGAATTTGATTGGAAAACCATACCTGCTACATTATACGCGGAAGGGGATCCTGAAGTGGATTCTGGAGATAAAAATATTGGAGATATAAAAACAGGTGAAATACCAGCAACTACATGTAAATTTTGTGTTGTTGATATGGCTGGTACTGAAAATACCATTGAAATAAAAAAACAATTTTTTAATATAGAACCAACAAAAGATAAATTCCATAATGCGCAACAATTATATAATATATCAAAAATTGATAAATCACAACCTGAATGGGCATCTGGCCCAATTACTATCACGGACTTTGGGGAGGAGGGGAAAATTAATTCTAGATTTTTAGCGAATACAACAGCCGATCTCCCATCATCTAAATTTATTTTTGGAAAAGAGGATAAGTTAACATTCTTATTTAATTCATCAAAAGCAAACAATAATAAACTTGGAAGCCCGAAGAGTACTGATATGTATGGTGCTGGATCAGCAATGGGTATGAAACTAAATCTTCAAATTAAAACAGATAATCTCATTTGGAGGCTCACACATGCTTCTACCGAATATAAAGAGAATCTGTTAACAAAGGATGTTGTTGAAGAAACACTACAAGAAATATTTTTAGAATTTAATATTATTTTAAATGGTGTTGAAACAAAAGATCAGCTTGATATATATCATTTATTTCTTCATTTTGGAGATATGGAACCACCACAACGTGAAAAAGGTGGATATATTAATGTTGGTAATCCCGTCAAACCCAACGAAGGAGAAAGTGATGATGCATATAAAACCAGAAGGCTCACCGGTCCAAGTAATGCACAAGCGACAGAGATTAAGGGTACATCAATATTATCAGATAAATTAAACGATAAAATAAAAAACTTTTTAGAGAATTTAATAAGTTCACACACTGATACTCCTGAATCTAAAAAATATTATCCTGGAAAATTATTAGAAAGTGATGTATTGGAGGAAAAGGAGACGAAGAGCAACGTCGGTAGAAATGGTAGTGGTTATTGGCAAACATTAGTATCTGAATATGCCATTCCTAATAGTAAATTTATTGATATGTTGTATTATACGTATCGTGAATTTATATTAGAAGACCTGCCTTTTGAGGATTCTACTATATTTAGTTTTTTAAAAGCTTTTGTTAGTGAATCTAATAAAATTAAAGATAATGCGCACGACGGAGGCAGTGGACCTACATCAGTCGGAGGAGTAAAATTTTCTCACAATGGAACTAAAAAACCTGTAAACTTTAAAGATTTCATAACAGCGTGTATAAAATTTGTGGAAGATCCAGCTACAAAAACGAATAATGACGCTAAAAAATTATCATTAAGAATTAAATCATCTAAAAGTTGCGTTCATTTATTTTATTTATTTTTAATTGATCCAATTATTAAAACAGAGGCGATAGCGCACACCAATTTTTTCCCAACTCTACAATTAGCATTTATGAACAGATATACTCAAATGATAGTTAATCAGGGTCGTGGAGTAGTTACATCTTTAGAACATATAAAATATTATTTCTTGTATAAATCCCCAAATCAAGCTCGTCTACATGCATATAATAAAACCGGAAATGACCCTAGTCGTTCATTAGAAAAGAGATATGGATATAATGTCATTGATACTAGCGCCACTCCGGCCGAAAAGGCTCACTTATCATGGACAAATCTACGAGATGGAAAAATGTCTACATTAATTGATAATTCTGTAAAATATAAGATTGAAAGTAGTGGTATGATTGAAACACGTGAAATGGGATTTATGCAATATATTGGTTTAATTCAAAAAATGAATGAAATTGTTGGGGCAACCAAGGATGAAAAACTCACCGCCACTCACGGTCAAGATCATTTGATTCGGAGGCCGATGAAGAACGCCGATGGTACGGATGGTGGCGATATTGTTGATATTGGAAAAACAACAGATTGTTTGTTTATTATGCTTGCGTGTATTTTACGATATGAAGGTAGAATGTGTGAACAATCAAATAAATATTGTAATGCTACATTTAATACATTAAAATTATGTGAGGCTTTATCATCAACAGAAAGGACACCACCAAAAGCAGATACTGTATGGGAAGATGTTAAGAACAAATTAATGAAAATAAATGTGGCCAAAGACGCAAAAGGCAAGAAGAAATGTGGTCCTGATGGAGTTCCATTAGGACCTACTTATATGGGTGGGGGATATAGATTTATAAAAAGTAAAAAAGTTAAAAAAGGATTATCTAAAGTTAGAAAATACAATAATCGCTCTAAAAGAGCAAATAAAAAAAAATCAAAACTATTAAGATTATAAAGTTCCAAAATCATCAAAATCAGATTCATAATTTGTAATTGATATTGACAATGGATTATTTTTAAGAGCAGATACATTATAACTATTTGTTCTAGCAAGTTCTCCTCTATTTGATAGTTGGAGTTTATTTTGTGTATAACCAATACTATTTTTAGATGGTATTGACTGTCTTGAAACTCCTAGTTTCTGTAAATTATTATAATTTATTTTAGCACCTTGTTTTTTATTTAGAACTTGTCCTTGCCCGGTTGCACTTGTTCCACGTTTAGCACCTTCCTTTCCAGGACTTCGTGATAATAAAGCATTTGTTATTAAATCTTTCTTTAAATTTAGTTTAGCATTATAAGCACTACTATAATTCGATTTTCCACTACCTGATGTTGATGCTGAACCATTATAAGATTTATTTGATGTAAATTGTTTTATTGTAGCTGGTGCATACATTTTTGTAGTTAAATGACCTCCTTTATTATTAATAGATGAAGAAGCATTACCACCATAAGAGTTATTAGAAGTTAATTGTTTTAAAGTTGATTTAGCATAAAAATTAGCATTTAAATATCCTTTACCATCACCTCTATTAAATGATTTATTACCATTATGTTTAGTATAAATAGTAGTTTCTTTTAATGTTCGTTTTGCTGGAGCGAAATTGTAATCCATTTGTTTCTTATTTCTTTCAATATCAATATTTCCTGTTCGTGTATCATGAATTAAAGTTTCTTTAATAGTTGTTTTAGCTATATCATTTGGGTCATATGTAGTTAATTTAGTCGCACCTTTTATTTGTGTTTGCATTTTACTATTTTCAGTTGTTTCTCTTATTGTAGTTCTAGTTAAATCATTTGGATCATATGAAGTTAATTTTTTAGGACCATCTATATTACCATCATGTTCATTTATTTCAGTAGTTTCTTTAATAGTAGTTCTTGCTATATCATTTGGATCATATACAGTTAATTTTTTTGGTCCCTGTATATTACCATCTCTATCATTATCTTCAGTTGTTTCTTTTATAGTCGTTTTTGCTAAATCATCTGGATCATAAACAGTTAATTTATTTGGTATATTAGCATTAAAATATCCTTCAATATTAGGATTTCCTTCAATATTTTGTTTTTTTGTTGGTTTTATTATATCTTGAATTGGTGATATCATAGCTTTTACCGCCTCAACAACATTTGTTATAACTGTTTTATTTTGTGTAGTATCTCTTTCATTTGGAGGCAATTTAATAGAATCTTTTCCATAATTTGATATATCAAATTCACTTTCGTTTGATACATTTGACTGAAAATCTTCCTGACCACCTAGATTTTTAATAATCCATTGTCCAACACTTGATAAATTCGCTGGTTTTTGAGCTTTGTACGTATTTTTAAATGATTTGCTTAATGTAACCTTTTTATCCATACCTTTTTTGGCATTAGAATTCGCAGGACCTATATTTAATTTTCCAAGTTGAACATTTAAAGGTTCTTGAACTTTAGATATTTGTGTTGGTCCTTTTCGAGATGCTGGTGCTTTTCCAGTTTGTGGTTCTGAAAGGAATTTATTTGGAACATATTTTTTTCGCGTAACTACTTCTGAAGATTTTCCACGTTTATCATTCTTATTTTTACCAGAAATTGCTGGTGTTGTAAATGTTTTTTGTTGATTTGTTTTACTTCTTAATTCATCTATACTTTTAGGTTTAACTAGTTCATTAATTTCAAATTGATGAAATGCTCCAACACCAGATTTACCATAATTTTGTCCTATACCAGGTGCTACTTTAATTTGTTCGAATGGTAATTCAGTATTTCTATAATTAGATTTAATATATCTATCTTCAATTTTATCTAATATATTAGGTGTACCATTAGTATATGTTATATCTCTCTCTGGTTTAAAAAATTTATTTGTTTCCTTTTTATGAAAATTAAATTGTGAACGTCCTGTATGTATATCTAATTTATTTTGATATGAATCAACTTCCATATTTTGTTTTGGTTCTCCTTTAAAATATGGAACAGCCCATATATTTGAATCTATATTATTAAATTCATTTTTACCAACGGTAGAACTTGCTATAAATTGTTCTACAGGAATATCATTACCAGTTAAAGAACTTTTTATAGAATTATTATTTGTTGATTCATATTTTAGTATTTGGTCATCAACCTTAGGATTATTAGATGTTTCGCTAATTTTACGATTTTTATATAAATCGCGTGATTTTTGTGATTTTAATAAATTAGAAAAATTACGTGGTAAAACATATTTACATTTTGTATCTAATTCTTTTGCATATGTACCTTCTAATTCTTTTATTTTTTCTAATTTGTTAGTTACATAAGGATTGTTTTCATTTTTCTTACCCACAGTAAAGTTACTTGTACTATCAGTTTTAGATTGATTATACATTGTTCCAAGTCCAAATAAAAGTACAGCTAAATATATTTCAATCATTAAATATATATAATAAATTATTTTAAATTCTTGTAAATATACTTAAAAATAAATATATACATTAATAATAGTTATGTCAAAAAAAACATATTCATATGAATATTTTTTTGAAGTAAAAAATAACACTGAATTTATATTAAATGATTCTTTAAAGGAATCTATTGATAGTATATTAAAAATTATTGATAATAATTATGGAATATCATATCATGAAAAAAATAATAAAAATTTTAAACATAAAAAGAAATATAACCATAATAACAATAATAACCATAATAATAATGTAATGGACCAGGCTAAATGGAGATTAAAGAAAACTATAATTAATAAACAAATAAATAGTGAATTAGATAAATATAAATATGAAATAAATAGTTTGTTAAATAAATTATCTCCTAAGAATTTTGATAATATTTCAAATAAAATTTTAGACTATTATAAGAAAGATTTAGAAAAAGATGATATTAACGATTTACTTTTAAATTTTATTGATAGTATTTTTTCTAAAGCTGTAATGCAACCAATATATTGTCCATATTATGTTAAATTTTTAAATATATTAGATGAAAAATATGAAATACTAGAATTAATAAATGATAAATGTAATAATTATCATGAAATATTTAATACTAAAGTGGAAGTAAAAGAAAACATGACAGAACAAGAAGCATATGATAAATTTTGTAAAGAAAATTTGGAAAAGGTCTTCAAAGCTGGTTATTCACAATTTATTGGAGAATTATTTAATAATAAAATGATTGAATTATCTGTAATAGTGAATAATATAGAATTATTTACAAATAAATTATTAGAATATTCTGATGATAATGAAAAATTTGAAAATACATTAATATGTTTATCAAAATTAATTATGACAACATCAAATGAATTAAAACTTATAAATTATGATTATAGAAATCATAATACAGTTTTACATAATTTTTACAAAACTTATAATAATAATAAAAGAATGAAATTTAAATTAATGGATTTATGTGAATTTGTTGAAAAACTTATATAAAGATTTATTATAATAATTATTTAAAATGGAAGATAAATTTAAGGGATATTTAAATATATTTAATAATAGATTAGATGATTTAATTAAAATATCAATAGATGAAAGGAAAAAACAAGGTAATGGTATATTATTTTTAAATTTCACTAATAAAGAAAAATTAGATGTATTTTATATTAGTTTATATGATAAAGATACACATGCTATTAATGAAAAGTTTCCTAAGGAACTTGTAAATTATCTAATAGATAAAATTTCATCAACACCACCAAGTGTAATCTTTTTTAATTTGTTTGATGATGAAAGTAATTTAAATTTAGAGATTGATTTAGAAAAAGATAGTGAGTATACGAAGTACTGTTTAGAAAAATCTAAGGATTTATAAAAAATTTATAATACTAATATAATGAACATTAATATATTGTCTTTAATTATAATACTATTAATTATAATATATTTCACTAAAAAAACAGTTGATTCATTTTCTGTACAAATGAATCATTCTACACATATTTCTAATATGAATTTAGAATCAAATCCATGCACTGATATTTTAACAGATATAGAATATTTAGAACATATGATACCTCATCATCAAGTAGCAATAGATATGTCAAATTTATTATTACCAAATACACAAAATCCTACGATGAAGCATTTATGTAGAGATATTATTAGAAAACAAGATTATGAAATTTGGGAGATGACTATGATGAAAAAACGTCTATCTAATACTATGTTTAGTGATAATAAATGGGATGTAGATAAAGAAATAACCATATTAAATTCTTATTATCCATTAATGTCTAAATCTAAAGATGGAAATTGTAATCCTTTATTTTTTAAACCAAATGATCATTCAACTATGATGAATAATATGGAAATAAATGATAAAAGTTATTTAGAGCATATGATACCACATCATCAAGTTGCTATAGATATGAGTAGAAGATTATTACTTCATACTAATAATTCATATTTGCTAGTTTTTTGTAGAAAATTAATAGTTGAACAAATGGGTGAAATTTTTTTAATGAATAACTTATTAAAAAATACTAGTAATTATAATAGTAATTTATTAACTAATGGTATAGTATAATTATAATTTTATGGTTCAACAATAGAAAATTCATTTAATTCATTATTATTAATATTATTTAATAAATCATAAGGGTTACTATGACTATCATTTTTAATATTATAAATGTATACCGGTGCTACTGGTTTTTGTATTCTAAATATTAGATTTAATAAATATCTAATATATTTGTTTGAAACTATGATTAAACTTTTTTGCAAATATTGATGTTTAAATTTTTTTAATTTATTTATAAATTTAGTCATTTTATAACAATATGAAATGCTTGGAATGCCGACATCTACAGTGTCAAATATAAATGTAAAATCTTTTTTATCATTATATAAATATATCCATTTTTTTAGAAACTGGTTAAAATCGTCTTCATTATCTATTTTATTATTAAATTTAACATATACAATTGGAAAATTAGAATAGTCATAATTCGCCCACATTATAATTAAATGAAATATAAAACTAAATAAATTTAAACTTTATTAAAATATAGTTACTACTTTTGTTAAATAAGCCCAGAAAAAGATTCCAACAAAACATTTAGAGAATAAATCTAATATATTATAGCCAATATTTTTACTTTCTTCATCTAAATTGTATGATAATCCATAGCCAGACCAGAATATTAAGAATGCCCAAAAGATTATTTTATTGTCAAATATATTTTCTCCATGAATGAATGTCATGTATAATAATCCATATAATACAATAAATGCAATACTTCCAATAATCCAACCTAATTTTCTATTAATAATATTAGTTTCACCCATATATCCAAAACCTAACATAACATAATTTAAAATTAATACTATTAAATAAAATCCTGCGGTTAATGTAGTTTTACTGTTATATACAAATACTAAACATAGTACTAATAACATCACAGGTGTAGTAATAGCCCAATCAACATATCGTGTTAGATTAATTTCTTTATAATCTATTTCTTTATTTTTTATTTTATTCATAAATACAGTATAAAAATATCCAGCAACAATTGATATAACAGTTTCTAAATTTAATATATGTCTAATTTTAGGGTCTTTAGTTCTCATTGCTTCTATAAATGTAACTGTAGCAGTTGTTATTAAAAACGCATATGTTATGTAAAACGTATTTCTAACTAAACGTTCTTTAAGTGTTAATTGTTCTGACATTATATAATATATCTAGAAAAATATTTTGATTATATATAATATGGATAAACTATATTCAAAATATGTATTATTCAAACGGTTTAAAAAATGTAATATAAATCAATTAACTAAAACTAATAAATATGGTATTTTAATAAAATTATTATATAAAAGGGGATTAATTATACATTTTAATAAATTTTTAATACAATTGTTAGAAAATTATAGTAAGTATACTTTTAAAAATATAGTAGTTAAAAATTGTGACTACAAATTTACTAAAAAAATATTAACGATTTTTTTAATCATCAAGTTTCCAAATATTGTTTTTACGAATAACACAGAATATAATGATATATTAAAAGAACATTCGAAAGAGATATATAAATTACTTAATAAAATTAATAATGATAGTGATACTATTTTATATTATATTCAATTAATTGATAAAATTCACATATTTATAAAAGTCTATAATTTATGGTCTATGTTAGATAAACGAATAAATACCTATGTATTTTTAAAAATGTATTATAAAAATACTGTTAGAAAATTGGAAGTTCCAAGTAATTCAAAATTACATGATATACTTGTAGAATCTATAAATAAAGACCAAAATGAAATAGAAAAATCAATAAAATTTATGAATGATAGTAATGAAGAGAATTTCTTTAATTATCATAAAGATAATTTGAAATTTAGTGAATCTATTGATGAAAATTTATATTTTATAGATATTAAATATAATTTATGCAAAGATTCTCCCAATAAACATGTATTTGTTGAATTAGTTGAAAAGACTAAAGAGTTATTTAAACAATGTGTTCCAAATAGAAAAGACCATCATTCATTATTAGATGAATCACTTGATACAGAATTAATGACTATATATTTAAATAATAATATATTAGATCATAACTATTTTTATAATATTATTCATATTATAATAGATAAGGTTAAAGAATATCAAGCATTAGAGGAAGATGATAAATTAGAAGAATTTAGAGTTAAATGTAATAATAAATTAAATAATAATGAATTTTATAAAGTATTTATTCCAATGTTTTTTAGTGAAATATTTAAAAGATTAAAACAAATAATACATGGACGTAATGAATTTATAAAATTTATAATAAATAATTAAAATTGATTTAAAATTATAACTATCATATTTATTACTATGTGTGGTATTCTTGGATTTATCGGCAATGATACATCTCCAAATATTATAGAACAACGAAAACGTCTTTTAGAATTATCTAAACTAATGCGTCATAGAGGACCTGATTGGAATGGTATTTATTTAGATGATGACTGTAAAATCGGTATTTGTCATGAGCGATTATCTATTGTCGGGGTTGAACATGGTTCACAACCAATTAATGATAATGATGACTATATTTTATCGGTGAATGGTGAAATTTATAATTACAAGGAATTATATGAAACAGTATTACATAATAAATATGTTCCAACTACAAGTAGTGATTGTGAAGTAATTATTCATTTATATAAAGAATTTGGTGCAGATTGTGTTAAAATGTTAGATGGTATCTTTGGATTTATATTGTATGATAAAATTAATAAAAAGGTGTTAATTTCTAGAGATCCGATTGGTGTAATTCCATTATATTATGGATATACTAATGATAATGAATTGATGATTGCATCTGAAATGAAGGCATTAGTTGATTGTAAAACCGTAGAATTATTTCCACCAGGACAATATTTAGTTATTAACAAAAAAGCTGTTTTAACTTCGCCAATTTTAGGTGAATTTACTACTTATTTTAAACCAAAATGGAATAGTGTATATTCTACTACATCATCTAAAGAAACCTTGTTAGATGAATTAAGAACAAGTTTAACAGATTCGGTAAAAAAAAGATTAATGACAGATGTACCATTTGGTGTGTTATTATCGGGTGGGTTAGATTCTAGTTTAGTTGCCGCGATTGTTTCTAGAGAACAAAAGAAAATGGGTAAAACGCATTGGGGTGATAAAGTGCATACATTTTCAATTGGATTAAAAGATGCACCAGATTTAAAATATGCTAAAAAAGTATCTGATTTTTTGGGATCAATTCATCATGAGTTCCATTTCACAGTACAACAAGGTATTGATTGTATAGAAGATTTAATCTGGCATTTAGAAACACCAGATGCAACTACAATTAGAGCAAGTACACCAATGTATTTGATGTCTAGATTAATTAAATCAATGGGTATTAAAATGGTATTATCTGGTGAAGGTGCTGATGAAATATTAGGAGGATATCTTTATTTTCATAATGCTCCAACTTCAAAAGAATTTCATAAAGAATGTATTTCACGAGTTCAAAATTTGTCCAAATTTGATTGTTTAAGGGCGAATAAATCAACAATGGCTTTTGGTGTTGAAGCAAGAGTTCCATTTTTGGATAAATCATTTATGGAAAAAGCTATTCCAATTGATCCAGAATTAAAATTATCTGGAGATAGTAAAACAACTAAAAAAATCGAAAAATACATTTTACGAAAAGCATTTGAAAAAGATGAAAATGGAGAACCATATTTACCAGATGAAATTTTATGGAGACAAAAAGAGCAGTTTAGTGATGGTGTAGGATATTCTTGGATTGATGGTTTAAAAGAATATATTGATAGTCAAATTAGTGATAGTGATTTTGATAGAATTATTAAAGAAAATGTATATAAAGATGATATTCCTAAAAATAAAGAAGAATTATACTATAGACAAATTTATGATAAAAAATTCACTAATAGAGAACATATTATTTCTAGATGGATTCCTAAAATGGATTGGGATGGTGTAAGTTATGATCCATCTGGACGAGCACAAAAGGTTCATGATAACACTACATGTTAACTACAACATAAAATTGAATTATATTATTAATTAATTATTAATATTAACCAACCAGTTTAACAAGTTTAACCAGTTTAACCATAAATGAGTACTACAATGAATAAATCTAGTATTGGTGATGATAAAGATACCTATTTTATTCATTTTAAAACTAGTAAAGAATGTGAAAAATTTAAAAAAATATTTAATGGAAGAGTTGGCAATACATGTTGCAAAGGTAATGGTGTTAAAATAATTTCTTGGAATGGTGTCTTTGTAGATTCCAACGAAACACTTAATAAAATTCGAAAAAAATATAATTCTAAATAAACTATAGTATAAATTCTATAAACGTTATAATAATTAATAGTGCCATTTCCTTATTTTTTAGTATTAGATTTTTTATATCTTTTCCAAAAAACGGACCAATTACTGGGATTTCATGAACTTTATCTAAATGTTTATCCATTATAGATATACTAAAATTTCCTAAAATAAATATTAAAGATGCTCTAAGTAACCCCATTATAATATATAATTATTTTATTTTATTATTTATAACAAATAAAAATTATTGGTGTACCTATAACAAAAATTAATAATAAACATGCTAAGATAATGCATCCAGTAGTAGATATAATCATTGTATTTTTTTATAATTATATGTTTAAATAAAAAATATGTTATTAAATTTTTGATTTTAAATAGCCATTGGTGCTTTTATATTTTTATGTGGATTATAATCTATGAGTTCTAAATCTTCATATTTATAATCATATATATCATTTTTTGTTTCTTTAAATATTAATTTTGGGAATGGTTTTGGGTTTCTTTTTAAATTCTCTTTTACTTGAATTAAATGATTTTTGTAAATATGTGTATCACCTGTAATAACTATTAATTTACCAGGTGTTAAATTAATATCATTTAAATTACAAATCATATTAACTAATAAAGCGCCTGTTAATGTATTCCAATTATTTGCTAAGAAGAAATCAGAGCTTCTAATATATAGTTGTAAATTTAATTTTTTATTTTTAGTATCAACATAAAATTGATAAAAACATAAACATGCAGGTAATGCAGCTTTGCTCTGTGTAGCAGGATTCCATAAATTTATAATTATTCTTCTGCTAGATGGTTCATTTTTAATTAAATATAAAACATATTGTAATTGGTCAAATCCTTTATTATTGTAATTATTTTTACATGTACCATAAAATGCTCCATAGTGTCTTAAATTAAAGCCATATGTTTCACCCATATCATTTTCAGGATAATGATATAATCCGCGATTATCTAAAAATTCTCTGCTAGTATTACCATCCCAAATATGTATATTTTTATTATTTAATATTGTATTATCTGTTTTACCACTAATGTATAACATTAATTCTTCAAAAATACCTCTTAAAAATATTTTTTTTGTTGTTAATGCTGGAAATGTATCACTTAAATCATATTCAAATCTTTCACCAAATATAGATAATGTACCAATGCCTGTTCTATCATCTGATTCAATACCAGTAGTTATTATTTTATTTAAAGTTTTTAAATATATTTCTTCAGGTATATTTTTCCATTCAATTGTGTTTTGTGTTTTTTTGTTATATTCCAAATATCTATAATATATATTATTTTCACAATTAAATTTAGATATATAAGATAATACATATTTTGAATTATCTATTTTAGGAAAATAAGTATCACATTCAAATGTATTATATATTTCTGTAACATATATTTTAGAAACATAATTTGATTCAACAGCCTTTTTATATATTGTTTCACCTCCAATAATAAATATATTACTAATATTATATTCACTATTTAGTTCACATGTTTTAATTATATCATCAAAATCATATTTAACATAAGTATCCTTGTAACTTTCTATTTTAGTTTTTAATTCACTACTTTTATTATGCGTTAAAATTATATTTATTCTATTATTTAATGGTTTACTTTTATTTGGTATTGATTCCCATGTTTTTCGTCCCATTACTACTAAATTTTTAGTATATGATTTAACTGTTTTTGATGTAATTAATTGAAAATTTTTTAAATCATTTTTAAGAACCCATGGTAATTTATTATTAAATCCAATACCATTATTAGTTTTACAATAAGCAACTATTATATTCATAATTATAATCTATCTTTTTATAATTTTAAGCCATTTTATAAAATTATTTTCTAACTATATATTATAAAATGTTTAGAAGTTTAAGAAGAAAAAGTTTACGAGGTGGCGCTAATAAACGTTCTAGAAAACGTTCAAAAAAATCAGAACGAGTAAGTTTTGCTGCTAAATTAGCAGCATTTATTTTAGAAGGTTTACATAGAAAACCAGTATTAGATGGAAATGATGCCCATATGCAAAAGGAAGTTTCTGGAGCAATTCCATATTTACATATGAATATTAAAGAATCTGATGTAGTCAATAAATTTAAAGAAACTGAAAAAATGAGAATCGGTGGATTATCTAATATATGCAAAAGGAAAGGATTGGAGCGTTCATTATCAGAAGTTAACTTTAGCTGTGATGCACAATCTAAAAATGGTGTTCTTAGTATTAATAAATCTATTGTAGATTCTATTAATAACAGATGGAATATTAGACAAAATGGAAGAAAACATTTAAAAGTCATCTGTAAATATATGGTTGAACAACATAAACGTGGGGAAATTCCAAAAGCTAGTCTTAAATGGTGTAATGGTGGAAAAGACCATGTTAAATTTTAATTTTTTAGAAGTTTAGAAAATATTGATTCACTTTTTAAATCAATACATATAGAATCTTCATCACATATCCATGTATAATAAAAATTATATGGAATATAAATCATAGTATCTTTTCTACATATTATTTCTATATATTTTGCTTTATTTATTAATGGATATTTTTCTGTATCTTGGTTCCATAAATTTATAGGGCTTACATTATTTTTTAAATACAAATACTTATTTTGCATAGAGTTAAAAATAAAGAATCGCATAGTTCCTTTCAAAATGTAAAATAATCTTCTATATGAATTTTGTTTTTGAATTATATTTGTTTTATATTTAGAATTTATTACTATTTTATGTGATGCTTCTATACATAATGGAATGTTATAGTAATATAAATTTTTATTAATTAATTTTTCAATATGATTAGAACTAGATGTTTCATTCCAATTATTAAATTTTATAGATGTAAATACCGAAATTAATTTATCTTTTAATACAACTTCAAACATATTTTTTTTTGGATTTTCATATTGTAAAATTTCATAAGAATTATTGATATTATTTATATTATAGTATTGAAAATAAGTAATAACAATTAAGATTATTAATATAAAGATTATTCTTTTCATTTACATTATAATATAAAAATTATAAATATTATATACGAATAATATAATGACTAAACAACTATTTAAATATTGTAATGGATTTTTATTATTAGATAAAACGTACTATAATAATTGTTATTGGTTAGATGATATGAATGGATGGTATTTTTTAGATTCAGTTAATTTAATAAATAATGGTTATAAAATATATGGAACTATCGACATTAATTATGATAATTATAATTTAAATCAATTAGAACTATATTTATACAAAAATGGATTTATATTAAAACCAACTACAAATTTTAAATACTATAAACAACAATATTTATGGGGTGGAATATGGGATAAAGTACATAATGGATGGTTTTTTGATAATATTATATATTATAATACCTTGATTAAATTAGGTATAAATGATATTGATTTAAATAATTTGGAATAACATTAATAAAAATATATTTAAAGATATCTATAATCAATATAGTATAAAGTAATTTTGTAAAATGAGTGAAGAAAATAAAGAAAGAATTGTAGGAAATAGCCTTGGACAAGTTAAATGGTTTGATAATAAACTGGGATATGGTTTTGTTACTGTATTAAATAATGAACATTCTGGAAAAGATATTTTTGTTCATCAAACTAATATTTATCCATTAGAAACGGAATTTAGGACACTAATGAAAGGAGAGTATGTATCATTAAATGTTAGTGATGATGATAAAATTCAAGCATTAAATGTTACAGGAGTTCTTGGAGGGTCGCTTAGATGTGATGAACCAAGAGGACCAAAGAGAAGACCAAAACATGTTCCCGAGACACATGCTTAATTTAATTTAATAATTTATTTAAACATTTTATTTTTATTTAATATATTTGATGGATGAATCAACTATATGGACTAATATTATAATACCATTATTAATTGGTCCATTTTTTATTTATTTAAAATCAGTTTATGATAATTATATCAAAAACAAACATGACCATGATTTGATTAAATATAATAATAAGAAGGACTATTTAACTCAAATATTGAATGAGTTTTATTGGCCATTATATTTAAAATTATTATGCATACATCAATTAAACTATAATATACCAGTCAAAAATGAATTTGAATATTTTTCGGATTCATCAATCGAAGAAAATGATATCTATAATTATAATAGATGTAATCATAATGGGTGTAATACTATTATTCCAAATAGTTCAAAAACCTGTAAAACATGTAAATGGAATAATGATACAAATAATATTGTTATTAATATTAATAAAAATGATATATTAATTGATACAAATACAATTAAGTTAATGGAAACACAATTAAATAATTTATTTAATGAAGCATTAACTATTTTAGAAACACAGTTATATGTTATTAGATTAACAAACAAAATAAATAAAAACGTAATACAATTTATTAAATATTGTAAAATAAGGTCTATAATCCATGAAGGTTCGGTAGAAAAAAAATATAATATAGAATATTTTGGTGTTAAAGATAATACTGATAAATTATTAAGTTTAATTGAAGCAGATTTATTAAATTATCAACGCGACTATAATAATTTAATTAAAAATGGACCATATTAATAATTTATTATAATATAATATATGGCAGGTGGTTTATTTAATGTTCCATTTCAACTTAATATAAAATGTATAATATTTGCTTTAATAATAATGTCTTTATTTTTGTATAAACCAGTTATAAATAATATGTATATTTTAGGCATAGTATTATTTATTATATTTGTAATTTCATATGTAGCTATGGCATGGTATGACTATTATTATAAATGCATTAATTTACCATTAAAAAAAAGTAAGGTAGGTATAACAGATATATTTAAACCACATCAATATTTACAAGAACAAACAAATAATTCTAATAAAAAAAAAGGACATCTTATAATTTATTTATCGCACATATTATTTATTGTACCATTATTAATATATATAGGATACTATAAAAAAAAAGTTAATACATTTATCTATCCTATATTAATAGTATTAGCAGTATTTACACTATTATATCATGGTGGAGCTATAATACAAGGTAGTCATAATTTATAAATATAATCATCTAAGTTATTTAAAGAACTAGATATTAAATTATTATTATGAACTATTTAATATTTTTATTATTTGGATTATGTAATGGACTAAATACTAGGAATGAATTAAAAACACATATTTATAATAATAATTATAATGTAATACCAAATAATGGAATTAATTTAACATTATCATTAGCAATAAGAGCATTTAATAATATTGACCAAATAGATGGCTCAATAAATATGAATGTATGGTTAAGATATGAATGGAATGATCCTACTATATATTGGAATGCATCTAAATATAATAATATATCTCTTATAAATTTAGATACAAATTCTGATAATGAACATTTTATTTGGACTCCAGATATTTATTTGTATAATACTGCTGAAAAACCAATGACAGAATTAGATTATAGTAAATCTAATGTTTATAATAATGGACGTATTTTTTGGTCAAGACCAGGATTAATAAAATCTACATGTATTTTTGATTTGACTTATTATCCATTTGATCAACAAGTATGTAAATTAAAATTTGGTAGTTGGGCATATAATAAAAATGAAATATGTTTAAAATCAACAAATAATTCAATCGATATTTCAAATTATCAAGAACATGAAGAATGGAATTTAATAAGTTATGAAACAAAAATAAATTCTAAAAAATATGATTGTTGTCCCGAAGAATTTCAAGATATTGAATTCTATTATACTATTAGAAGAAAACCAGATTATTATAGATTGAACATTATTATTCCTACATTTGCTACAGCAACATTAATAATATTAACATTATTAGTTCCATGGGATTCTGGAGAAAGAATATCTTTTGCTGTAACTGTATTACTATCAATTATAGTATTCTTGCTAATAGTTTCTGAAAATTTACCCAAAACTGATAGTAAACCATTATTATCACGAATGATTGTAGGATTAATCTATTTTTCTTTAATAAGTGTATTATTTACTATAATTATAAGCTGTGTTCATAATAGTATAGAAAACAAAACTATAAAAAATAATAAAACATTAATATATTTATTTTCAAAATGTAAATATATTCAATGTTGTATTAATAAAAAATTATCAAGAAATAATAGTTATAATGATGCTATATCATCAAATGAAGATAATATATCGATAGATTCAAATGAATCTGTAAAAACAAATAGTACTATTTATGAAGAAAAAGAAATAGATTTAGATGAATGTAAAATATTAACTATAAAAATAGAAAAAATATTTATATTAATATTTCTAATTAGTTTTATAATATATTGTCTAGTTATTTTTCTAAATATACCTAAGTATTAATAGGATAATTTACAATATTATTTTTTTTTATTTTAATAATTTTTTTTTTATCACTTAAATTAAGAAATGGCATAATTTCTTTTTTAACTTCTTTATAATTCTCATTTATAACATTATTAATAAACTTATGAGCTGTTTTAATTTGGTGCATATTTCTCGCTCCAGTAATTATAATACTCCCACTTTGAAATATTGAAATTGTAATTTTCTTACATTGTCCATTACCATTACCATTTCCTTTTCCATCACAATAAACATCACAATAACATTTTCCTTCATAGTCCTTATCATTATTTGTTTCATTAAAATAATATTTACTATTAACACCTGGGTAAATACATGGTTCATATGAAGAAAATATTTGATAAGAATTAATTAATAGATTGTGCAATATATCACGTTTAATTTCAAATCCTAAATAATAATCACTATTAATTAAAACAATCTTATAATCTTTTATTTTACAAATATTAGGTGTTAAAATACTTTGTTCTATTAAATTTTCACCACATTCTTTACAATTACTAAAATCTTCTTTAGAGCATAATTTACAAATATAATGATTACATGATGTTTTATTTATATTATTAATTGACACTGTTTTCTCACAAAATCCACATTTTATAGGATTTGTATTTTCTTCTATAAACTGTTTATCTAGATTTTTATAAAATACACCACTAATATTTCTAATATTATCTAATAATATTTTAACGGATTTTTCTCCTTCATCAAAATTTTTTAAACCAGTCATAGAAATAGCACCATTATTAAATAATTTAACATTATTTAATCTATCATGTTCTGGTTTTATAATAAATGTAATTTGATTAAAAAATACACGTTTTTTTTCTTTAGCTTTTTTTGATTGCACTTTCATATTTTGTCCTTTTTGAAATTTACCATGTTCTATATATTGGATTTCATCCGTTATTTTCAAATATTTCGAAATAATTGATAAATTTACTAAAGAATTAATATTACATGTTGCTGTATGTGTAGAAATTCTTAGATCTGTTGCGGAGAAATTCATCTCCTTAAGTCTAATTAGTATACTGTATATATCTTTAAATTCATTTTTATAATCAATTTTAATAAAAAAAAAATATTTTAATGTAGATAATTACTATTTAAAAATAATTATATTATACAATTTATGGATGATTATGCCATATTAGGTGTATCTAAAAATGATAGTATTACTATTATTACACAAAAATATAAAAAATTAGCATTAAAATACCATCCTGATAGAAACAGACATAATCAAGATGAATGTGAAGAAAAATTTAAAGAAATATCAAAAGCATATCATAATATAGTAAATAAAAAATCACCTAATTTTAATTTAGAAGATAATAAATTTGCTGATTTATTTAGTAGATTTAATAATATAAAAAATTATTTTAAAAGTGTGGATTATAATACATTAATTAATAATGTAATAGATAAAGTATCACATTTTAATGAATTTATTGATGATAAAAATAAAAAATTAGAAAAAACAGAAGATTTGTATATAAATGCCAATATTGAATTGTTTGATATTTATAACAACGTTAATAAAAAAATATCTATTGAAAGACTTAGAAAATGTTCAATTTGTAAAGGAATCGGTAAAATAATTACAAAAGATAAAACTATAACTATATGCAAACATTGTAATGGTAAAAAATATATAAATAAATTAATAGATTTATCTTTTAATTGTAAAACTAAAAATATCACTTTTCAAAAATACTCAAATCATGATAAATATAAAATGGCTGGAGATATAATTATTAATATAAATCCTAAAAAACACGAATATTATGAAGTTTATAATAACTATGATTTGATTTATAATTATAAAATACAAACTCTTCATGAACATATATCTATTTCATTTAAACATTTAAATAATAAACACTACAATTTTAATATTAGTAATCCAAAACTAAATTATAAATATAAACTAAAAAATTTAGGTTTATTGTATAATGATAATGATAATTTACGTGGAGAACTATATATAATATTTGATTTAGATAACAAGATTATAGATTTAATTAGTGATGAATCTTGATGCTATTCCCATTCCTTCTAATTCTTGAATTAATAATTTGCATGAATATGGAATTCTAATTTCTGAGAAATCAATATAATTATTGCATGCTTTACATTTGTATATATTTTCAGCTGGATTAACTGCTGCCATAAATTTACATTCATTACAAATAAATACTCTATAATTATCTGATACATCAATCATTCTCTCTTTCAAGAATTGTACACTTCCATGTGCAATCATACAATCTCGTTCCATTTCACCAAATCTTAATCCACCATCTCTTGCGCGTCCTTCCGCTGGTTGTCGTGTTAATAATACCATTGGTCCAGTTGCTCGTGAATGTATTTTATCTTCAACCATATGCTTTAATCTTTGATAATATGTTGGTCCAATAAATATTTTAGTAGACATTTGCTTTCCATTAAATCCATTATATAATATTTCATTACCATTACTTTCAAAATTATTCTTTTCCAATAAATTCATAATCTTATCAATTGATGTATCATTAAAGGGTGTTCCATCTCCATAACCTCCCATTAATGTAGCTGTTTTTCCTAAAATACATTCAATTAATTGTGCAATAGTCATTCTACTAGGAATAGCATGTGGATTTACAATAATATCTGGTTTAATACCATCTTTAGTAAACGGCATATCTTCTTCATTTAATATCATTCCACATGTTCCCTTTTGTCCATGTCGCGAAGAAAATTTATCACCAATTGTTGGAATCCTTGGTGATCTAACACGGATTTTACAAAATTTATGACCATCTCCATTTCGATTCATATATATTTTATCTATATATCCAGATTCATTACTTCTCAAAAATGTACTACTATCACGATAAATATGTTTTGATTTCTTTTTGTTTTTAATTGGAAATACTTTACCAATAATAATATCATTTGAAGTTACATATGTATTGACTGGTACAAACCCATTTGATTCTAATTTATCATAACATCCTGGTTTAATTCCCGCTGTAATATTTGGAACTGGTTTCATAATACGTTCATCTTGTCCAGATGATTGTATCTTTTTTTCATCATCTCTATAGGTTCTATAAAATGTAGAGCGAAATAATCCTCTATCAATAGAACCTTTATTAATAATAATAGAATCTTCCTGATTATATCCAGAATATGAACCAATAGCAACAATAACATTTAATCCATTTGGAATTTCTTTTGATGGAACTAATTTTCCAATATTTGTATCAACTAATGGTTTATTTGGATAATATAAGATATGTCCCATTGTATCCATTCGTTTTTGAAAATTAGTCATATAAACACCCATAGCTTGTTTACCCATAGCTGATTGATATGTATTTCTAGGAGATTGATTATGATTTGAAAATGGAATTAATGATGATAATAATCCTAAAATTAAACTAGGATGTATTTCACAATGTGAATATTTAACTTTTTTATTTTTTAAATTACTATATACAGCAATCATTTTATAATAGGCTTCTTCTGTATCTAAATATTCAATACATCCAGTTTTTTTTTGTCTTAAATCAATACTAGAATAATTTAAACTAGAATTTAATGTTTTTAATACTAAATTCCTAAATTTATATTTTTTATTTACTAAATTATTAATATCATCTTTCGTTATTAACAGTTTATTATTTTCTACAATATAAACCGGACGACAACATCTACCTGCATCAGTAAAAATATTAATTTGATTTAATGCTGTATTAAGTGAAATAGATGTATAGATATTAATTATACCTTTTCTTCTAAAATTAATTAGTTTATTATGAATTTTTTTTGTATTATCAGTAATATAACACCATTCCCCATTTATAAAAATTTTTGTTAAATTTTTAAAATCAATTAAATTAGTAATTTCTTCTAACTTTTTGATACTATTATCAGAATCTAATATTTTTATAATAGGCTCTTCACTACCTTGATTTGTAATATATGTCATAATACCTAAATTTTTAACAAGTCCTACTGAACCACCTTCTGGAGTTTCTGATGGACAGATAATTCCCCATTGTGTATTATGTAATTTTCTAGGTGGAACCAATTTACCAGTTTTTTCCATCGGTGTATTTACTCTTCGTAAATGTGATAAGGTTGCATTATATGTTAAACGATTTAATACTTGTGCTATTCCAACTTTATTTGTTGAACTTTTAATTCCCCAATTACCTGTTGCTAAACCATATTTTAAACCTGATTCGATTGTTGTTGATTTAATAATTTTAAATAAATTATTATTATTTATAATACTTTCAATATTCATATGTTTTGAATTCTTCCATGGATTACTATTTAACTCTTTCATAATTTGATTTCTCATATCTTTTGTCATTTTAGTAAAATATTGTCTAAATAATAATGCCATTAAATATCCAGATGTCTCTACACGTTTATTACAATAACTATCTCTATCATCATATGGTATTTCATTAAAATAACATTTAAATAATTTATTTACCATATATCCCAAAAATAATGACTTTCTTTTAAAACATGGTCCTACATGTGATAATACATCTCGTTCCATCATTTCTTTGAATAATTTTAATTTTGTTTCTCTATCAAGCTTAATATCTTTCGGTTGTCCTAAAATAGAACTATTTTTTAATATATATTCTAATGCATCTTCTTGATTTGAAATAATTGAACCTTCTTCTACTGAACTTTGAAGTAAATTTAATTTATCATTATTATCATTAATATCATATAATATATGCTCAATAATATCTTTATCCGATATAATTCCAAATGCCCTAAATAATATAAACAATGGTATATCTACACGACAATGTGGTATAGATACTTTTAATGTTTTACCTTTTAATACACTTTTATTTGAGAATTTAATATTACAATTCTTTGGTGTATTAAATCCAGTTTTTGAAACAGATTTAACTTCAGCAATATGACTATATTTTAAATTACTTTTACTTGCTTTAAAAACATAGCATATTTGTTCAGCAATTTTCTCTTGACCAACAATAACCTTTTCATTTCCATTTATAATAAAATAACCTCCTAAATCTAATTTACACTCATTATCTTTGTCTATATGACCAACACAATATTTTGTACCAACCATTATAGGAATTTTACCAATATTTACCTTTTTTAAAAGTTTACTATTAATTAAAATCTTTTCATTATTTTCATTTTTATAAATTTCTATATTTATATCTATAAGCAGTAGCGATGAATATGTTAAATTTCTAAGACGTGCATCAGTTGGATACATTATTTTAGTACTACCATTATTTTCATAAATAACTGGTTTATTAAAATAAACATTACCAAAATTTATATGTATTTCATATTTATATGAATTCGTTTTTTCATCATAATTATTAAATATTAATAATGGATTTGACTGTTTTACTATTTGTTCTATTTTATTATCAGTGAAATCATTAAAAGAATCTATATGATGTTTAATTAAACTACTATAATTGTCTTCCTTTAAATATGCTTCTGCTACTTTCCATGTATCAGTATCATAATTAAATTTATCCATGTATTTAATGATATGAATTAAAACTGAAATTCAATTTTATAAAAATATATAAATAAAACTTTAAATAAGATTATAATTTATAATTTATCCTTAATGGCATACGTATTTTTTTCAACATACAATTTACTATTAGATATATTTTTATCTGGATAATGGACTAAATTTTCATATTCAACATTATCATCAAATTCTTTGTAATTATCATTTAATTTAGTATTTAATTCAAACGGTCTAATTTCTGGATACAAATTCAACATTTTACCATATTCACTATTGCTATACTTTAAATAATATTGTTTTTGCAAGAATGTTCTAATTTTTTCTCTTTCTAATGATTTCTTTTTATAAGATAATGTTTTTAATATAGTATCACCATGCTTATTTTTATTATGAATTTCAGAACCATATTCTATTAATATTTCAACAATCTTAAAATTCATTCTATCATTTTTTGACTTATCTCTAACAGGCAATACAGCTGTATGTAATGGATTTTCTCCATAATTATTTTTAACTAATATATTACTAAAACCATTATCATCTAATAAAATTTTGACACAATTATATGATCCCGACCTTACAGCACAATGTAATGGTGTATCACCATGTTTATTTTTATATTCTATATTAGCACCATGTGTTAATAATTTATGCAAAGCAGTATAATTTCCTTTTAAACATGCAATATGTAGTACCGTATTTAAATCTTTATTTACAATAGTCATATCATATTTTGTTGTTAGTAAATATTCTATACATTTTTCAGCATCATAATAAGCAGCATGATGAAATATTGTATTTCCACCATATCCATATTTTAATTGTTCATTAACATCATTATATTCTCCATAATATTTTATTAGATGATTTACATCATCTCGTTTTACTGCTTCGATTAAATAGTAGTGATTTGTTTTGATTTCATCTATATTACTATTATTATCTATAGTAAAATATTTATCATCGTTACAAAATGATGTATAACAATCTTTAGTAAGTTTTGATGCTGATACATTAGCCTTATCTTTATAATCATCATCTTCTAAATTTATTAATTTACATAATTCATAAGCATCTGGTGTTTTCCAATCTCCATCACCACAATCTTTATCATTACATACTCTTAATGATTCTATATTTTTATTCATATCTTCTTTTAATTCTATTTGTTTAAATTTATCAATTGTTTCATCTAAAATTGTTTTTTGTTCATCATCTAATGTATCTTTTATAGAAGATACATCCACATCTTTATAAGATGTTGAACAACATGCGGATTGTCTACTATATTTATACATTCTACATTTATTATTGAATAATGCTTTCATATCATTGATTTCTTTATCAGTAAAATTAACACTTGTTTTTGGATTTGTAGTATTAAATTCTGCTTCTTTATATGGTTTATAAGCTAAATTACATTGTTGTTCAGGATTAATACATGATTTTTTTGTTAATACATTTCCTAACAATGCATCTTTTCTATTATATATTTTATATTTATTATTTTTATTATCAACTTCATCAATGCTTGTTAAATTTTGTTTTAAACTATTATTTAATTTATTAATTAATAAACCTTTTTTATATTCATCTATTTTTTTATATGTTATTGTTACAGTAATTCCACTGCTAAAATGTTCGTAATTACTAAATCCCTCACCGCTTGATGTTGTAGTATCACCATCATTATTAGCACCACTAGATGTTGTACCATCAGCATCATTATTAGCACCACTAGATGTTGTACCATCAGCATCATTATTAGCACCACTAGATGTTGTACCATCACCATCATTATTAGCACCACTAGATGTTGTAGTATCAGCATCATTATTAGC